>Ga0214544_1010033_pt1 | contig 14306 bp, 6 predicted proteins | sample CNSS3metaG_FD_160074 | JGI IMG/M metagenome (GOLD analysis project Ga0214544, IMG submission 160074) | Root nodule microbial communities from cowpea collected in UCLA plant growth center, Los Angeles, California, USA - CNSS3 | ecosystem: Host-associated > Plants > Roots > Nodule | place: USA...
GATTCAATTAAAGGTGGTTTTTAGCTTGCAAAGATAGCCTAAATTTTTAACTAGCCAATTCAACCCCCCCCCCTTCTTGGCTTTTCAACCATTTCAAAACTAACAATTATGAAACAGGAGAAGGTTTATCAGATGATGATAATATAAGTGCAATGTTGGTGATAGAAGATGATGGCAAACACCCTAGCCATGGCCAGAAGGATCCAAGAAGATTAGGCTTCACTAGAGTTTAGCAAGACCAAGTTAATATTCATATGAGTTAAGGAAGATGTAAAGACCTAATATAAGATTTTTTTGTAAATATTAGAGTAGTAATATTTTGGGCTTTGTGTTATGGGCCTAGTAGTATGGGATTATATTTGAACCCTGTATTTGAGCCATAGTGTGGGCTTGGGTCTAGTAGTCTAGTTTGGACCTAAAAGGAAATGAGCCTAGTTTTGGGCCAGTGAGCATGGTGCATGGGATTAGGGTTTCTTAAACCCTAATTTGAGACAAATTTGGAGAGCAAGGCTCTCTCAATTAATGCCTCATGGTGTGGAGCATGTGAGTGCTTAAGTGGAAAATCACACCTTAAGCATGCTTTCTTTTGGTCCAAATTTCAAATTTCTATACTAGTTTGAATGGTGTTTTGCTCTCCTTTTCAGTGAACATTTTTAGGGTTTCTTGACCTATAAATAAAGGTTTCTACCATTGTATTTTTGAGCTTGAATTTGAGAAATGACATGCCTCTTATTTGAGCTCACCTTAGAGTAAAATCTTCTATAGACTACTATAGCTTCCTTCACTAGGAGTTGGTCTCACCTCTCTTAGGATTTCTTCGCCTAAACTGAACCAAAATACCTCAATCCTCTATCATTCTATTAGCTTTTGTGCCATTCAACCTCATGTCTTCATCATCTTCCACCATGGATGCAAGCAAGCTTGGAGGAAGGCCATCATTGATCTAATGACATTTGAAGAAGTTATCTAAAGCAAGACGTGGAGAGATACAATGGAGAGAGAGGTGGAGGCAATAAAAAAGAACAAAATATGGGAGTTTAATGATTTGCCAAAAGGAGTAAAGCCAATTGGAAGGAAATGGATATTCAAAACCAAACTCAAAGGAAATGAAAAAATTAGCAAGTTTAAAGCAAGGTTGGTAGCTAAAGGGTATGCGCAACAATATGGAGTGAACTACACGTAAGTGTTTGCACTAGTTGACAACTTCATACCATATATGTATAATAATCTTAATAGTTGCTCAATATGGCTTAAGTATTTTTAATCTTGATGTGAAGAGTGCCTTTCTTCATGGAGAACTCAAAGATAAAGTATATGTGCAACAACCAACTGGTTCTAGGAAGATAGTTAAAGAAGAGAAGATATACAAGCTAAACAATGATTATGTTGTACAACAAGATAGAAACATACTTCCTAGTAGTGATTTTGAAATATGTTTTTGTGAACACACATTATTTAAAAAATCAACAAAAGGAAGTAAACTTTTAATTGTGAGCTTATATGTAGATGATATTATACTAGAAATGATGAAAACATGTGTGATGACTTTAAAATTTCTATGATGTTAAAATTTGACATGTGTGATCTAGGAAGGGTGAGGTATTTTCTTGGAGTTGAAATTTTACAAAATGCACATGGAATTTTTATTGTCTCGATTTGGCAAGAAGGATTCAATGTAGTCAAGAATCCAATTGTTTTAGGTACAAGACTATCTAGAAATGGTGCAGGGGCCAAAGTGGATGCTACTTTATTCAAACAAGTAGTTGGAAGCCTCGTCTACTTGACTGTAACTCAACCAGAATTGATGTATGGAGTTAGCTTATATAAGAAATGGGAGAGCACAATATATTATATAAATCGTGACTTTACTATAGACATAGGTGATAGGAAGAGTACTTTTGGATTTATGTTTTTCTTAGGGTTTGGAGTAGTTTCATGGTCCTTTAAAAAGCAATCAGTGGTAACATTATCTACAATAGAAGTTGAATATATAGTTGTAGCATCTTATGCATGTCAATGCATTTGAATTAAAAGGATAATGGAGGCTTTCGGTTTTAAAGATCAAAATAACATTTTGGTTTTAAGTGACAATAATTCGATTATTCAATTATCTAAGAATTCAATATTTCATGAAAGAAGTAAACACATCAATGTTAGATAACATTTTTTAAAAGATCTTGTAAAGAGCGGAAGCATTTAGTTGAGTTATTGTAGCACGCAAAATCAATTAGTTGATATAATGACCAAACCACTCAAATTGGAGCAAATCTTAAAGCTTAGAAGCATATTGGGCATGATTGAAGCATCTTAACTAAACGTTAACATTTTAGTTTAAGGAAAGGAATGTTAGTAGATAATTATTTTTGAATTTCTATTTTAAGTAGTAAGTTGTTCTATTTCAATAAATCAAGTATGTTGTACATCTATTCTCTAGGAGATGGAGCTAAAATTTTGCTCATGATCCAGGCCTTTATCAACCCACATTTTCTTGCATGGAAATAGTGGGATTGAGACTTTTTTTTTTTTCTAGTTTTGCTAAACTATAAAGGTTGCAATGCATTATAATATTGAATAAAAAAATACAAATGCATAAAAAATCTTGTGTTCACTATTACCAAGAGAGTGATTCATGGAACAACCTTTAAAAACACCATCCACTGGTTCGATGACTTTGATTGACAATAGTGCATGGAGTGACCATCATGGTTGATCACTTGGCAGTGGTCAAAGAATGATTGAATACTTAGAAATTGCCCTGATGCTTCCAAAATTCATTTTTTTTTAATACATCCCAAAATGAACATTTCAGAAGATATATTCAAATTCAAAACTATCTTCTAAAATGCTCATTCTACAATGTATATAACACTATAACTAAAAATGAATTTTGAAACAATGTATTCTAAAAATATACTTTTCAAAATAAGTTGTTTGAGAATATAACTTTTTAAATACATTCTGATTGAAAGTTACTTTCAAATTCAAAAACACCTTCAAAAATACTCATTTTGAAATATAACTAAAAAATATTTTTGAAATGGTGACTTCCAAAAAGTAGTTTTAGATTCGAAAAAATCTTCCAGAATATACATTCCGAAATATATCTAAAAAGAACGCATTTCCAAAGGCTGCATGATAGTATTTAGGTTTACTAAATTTTTTAAAAGGTGTAAAATGGGGTTTATTAAATTCATGGAGTGCAAGAAGAAGAAGAAAAAAAAAGGAGGTGCAAGAAGAAACAGTCAAACCGAATTTGGATTCCCGAGTTTTGCTGAGATTTTAATGTGTTGTTCTCTATTGTATTTTTAAAAGAGAAATGATAAGTTGACATTCACATTTGACCACTTTTTTTACCACCTTAAAATTAACTTGTAACTCAAGATAAATTAACTTGCAACCTATAAAAGTGATAAAAAAAGTGATTAAATGTGATTATCAACCTATCATTTCTCTTTTTAAAATTACTAAAATAATATGTTTTTGAAATTACCAAAATATATTAAATATATTAAATATTTTTAAATTATCAAAATAATATGTTTTTAATGCTCAATAAAAAAACAATACTAAAAATCTAGTAGAGAAACTTGCCTCATATCGTAGCATACCTATAACATGTAATCAATGGGATCTAAAATTCCATACTCCTTGGGGATGGTATCCAATATTCACTCCCTATGACCGAACTATGAATCCTGCAATCTAGCCTTACGCCTGTTGTAGCTTTAACAATTTGGCCACCAATCTCATTTAGATGCACAAAACCATATTTTGTAATTGTGAAGTTAGTAAGAAAATTCGAGTTTGACGATGAACTGCTGACACTGATTTGGCTGCACCATCGGATTCAAAATCAATTGTTCCTATCAGATATATAAAAGGATTCAATAACGATAACGATGCACGGCGAATCTTGGTGGCATGACTAAATTCTGTAATACTCAAGACTGCCAAAGATCAGAAATTCAGACTTCAAAACTTCAATATACAAACCACTTTCATCATAGAATCTGAAGAAGTAATCATTAGGTCGACAAAAAGTATAACTGTTAAAATTCTTAGGAAGTCCTCTGACTCATAAAACCATCATGTCTCGCAATGAGCAAGTTATTGCTTCCTTCCTCTTCCTTTCTTGCTTGGTTGAGCATCCGTTTGCTCTTTTCCAGTGACTTCTGATAGATCAACTGCAGAATTACAAGTAGTGGAGAACGTAAAAAGAAATCTCAGCACCAGACAAGAAAGAATATCCAAAACACAATCAATGTAAACCATAAACGAATTTTGTACAGAGTGGTCTCTTGTTCTCAAAAGTCTTTGACCATTTAAAGAGAACACGAATGTTGCACAGAAGTCTTTTTAGTTAAAGCATCACCACATTAACAGCTTACAGTAAGACGTACCATCAGGACCACGGGCCATCAAAGCAAAGAACATATTGTTCAGTTTTTCCATCTTCTTAGCCTCTTGTGCTTGGTCTGTCTTGTATTTTAGACACTGTAGAAAGTACAACAATTCACAATTAAAAATTAAGATTACGAGGCTAATAATGTAAGAGGCAGTCAATCATAAAACAATAGAAAATGATGCTAATTGCTAGGAATATAATTATTACAAATCATTGAATTCACACCGGTCATATATGTAACAGATTTTGTTCTGCTAATTAAAATGAGAGCTCATACTGCGGCTAAATTAAATTTTCACCACCAACAACAATCATGAGAATTTTATAAGTATATATCATTTTCTTTTATGCATATTATATTCTTGTTCATAGAGTCTGATAGATAATTTTATTGGCAGAGTTATGTACCACCTCAACTAAAAGGGGCATCCCAACTGAAACATTAATGGGTAACTTCACGTGTATTGTTGTAGTTAAAGAAGGAGTTGATATTATATAATCAACAATATCTAGATTATATACGTATTATTAGGATTTTTTATTTATTTATTATCGTATCACATATTTATTGTTTGAGGATATCAAATTTCCTCTATTCATTGCATTCATTCCTTTTTCTAGATAGATATAATTGAAACATCCAAGTTGTCTCAGCTCAATGTTTCTCTCTTTTCTAAGGTTTATAATAGTATCTGGTGTCTTTTTCGGAAATGTGTTGGCCAGGTAGACCCACTTGTCTTGGAAGGATTTTCTTTTGACAACCACCACTTTTTCCAGCAAACATTGGGTTGTGATCGCATCTTGCCAATTCATCCACAAACATACAAACACCAAGGCAAACCACCCATCCATGCACCCTCACACGCAACTTTTCTCCCACAGCAGAGACAACTCCAATTGGCACACAGCGTCACTTGACAACTGACCAACCTTCACTCAGATCACCTCCTCCATGCACTCCTACCCCTATGGTGGTGGCTCCATCGAAGTTTGATTGGTAGTTCTATCTACCTTCCACTCTCCAAAACAGATTCTCTCATCTTTTCTAACCACATTGTTAGTATTGAGAAGATAATCACATCTAACTATTCTACTTGGCTTCTAAATTGGGTTATGGTTAAGAGAGTTGGGCTACAAATCCCATCTCACTACCACAACTGAATTTTTTCCTACATAAAATAGTGAAAAGTGGATGAAGATTGATGCTGAGCTCTGTAGTGTTATTAAATCCACTATTCACACTTCACTCAAACCTATTTTTTGTCCACTCAAGATGTGTGCGTCAATTTGGAGTGACGCTAATGCTCTCCATACCAATAATCTCATAACATTTCTTGGTCTAATAAATTTTTAGGGTCTTATGTTTGCTTATCTTGGGTCTCAAATTTCCTTAAATGATTCTAATAAGCTCCTTCCACAATCTGCAGAAGTGAAAAACGAACTTGAGAACCACAATACATTATTCATGACCTTGGGAATGTATGGCTTGCCCTAAGAGTATGTTGCTACCTGTGATCAGATTTTGGGTTCACCAGTAAATCCTACTATGACTCATCATCTAAGCTCCTCCATACTCAGAAGATAAACAGAGACCATACTTTGTCTATAGGTGAAAACACTGCCTTTGCATCATAGTAATAATTATGGACGCTCTCACAGGTAATTTTAAAAATCATCCAAAGTGCAAATTGTCGTAGCATTGAACGAACAATTGATAGGTATTGGAAGCTAAATGGGAAACACTCCTCATTCACACAATATTGCCCAAGCATATACTATTAAGTCACCTGTTGCTCCTACCTTATTGGTTGATTTATCTACACCAACATTCAAACCCTTTATGGTATGCAATATGCCAATCCTGTAGTAACACTGCTTTGGTGGCACACACTGTAATTCATTTACTTGCCTCTCTCAATCTCCTTCCCTTGGTCCTTGGGTCATTGACTCTCGTACAATTTATCACGTACTAATTATCCTCCTTTACTATGCTGTCAATTTTCCTTTTATAACTGCAACCAATGGTTCACAAACACAAGCTTGTAGCATTATTACTACCTCTCCCCACCACCATGGCTATGTGCACCGGTGATCCCTCCAGTGATGATTCATTAACAATTAGGACATCCCAAGTTGAAAATATTGCAAAAGGCGATGTATATACTGTGAAATGTGAATCATGTCAATTAAGAAAACATTCATCAATCTTTTCTTGATCGTCTTAATAAACAAGTTGTCTCTTTTTCCTTGAATTCACTCTGATATTTGGCCTCCTTCCCATACTATTACCCCTTTTGATTTTAAATATTGTTACCTTTATTGATGGTTATTCTAGATGTACTTGGACTTGGTTAATGAATTGATCAAAAATCTTTTCTATATTTCAATACTAGTAAATGTATGTACCATAACACAATATATTTCTCCACCATTGTTTCATGAGTACCATGTTGTTCATGACTTGTTGATATTCTAATACGAGGATCCATCATTGATGGATAATGATATAGTGGTGGACATGCCTAATCATTCCCCAACACCCTCTCCTCTACTAGATCCGGTCTCCTCTAAAAATGATTGACCTATTGTTATTCAAAAAGGTACACATTCTATCATTAACCCTTCTCCATACCATACAAACCTTAGTTATCATCAACTTTCCACCATACATTATGCCTGTGTATTCTCATTATCTTCTACTCATTTTCCTAAGTCACAAGGCGAAACTTTATCCCAACCAGAGTGGAGACAACCAATGATTGACGGAGATATGTGCATTTCAAAGTAGTGGTACTTAGGAGTTGGTTCCTCTTCCAGCTAGCAAATCAATTGTTGGCTGTTAATGGTTGTAAACTCTTAAAGCAATACCAGATGGTACCATTGATTGCTATAAAACTTGACTGGTTGCCAAAAGCTACACACAAATCTATGGCGAAGATATATTGACACCTCCTCTCCTATTACCAAAATGACAACTATTTGACTTCTCTTTTCCATTACAGCCATTCAGTACTAGATTATTTCAGTTTGACAAAAATGTCTTGTTACATGGTGATCTTTATTAAGTCTACATGGAGCAACCTCTCCTGGATTTGTTGCTCATGAGGAGTCATTTATATGGTATGTAGTCTACGCATGTTACCTTAGACAGCAAGGACTATTTTCATTTGAAGACTAGAATTTGTTTTAGATTTGGATTGCTATCTTACAGAAGTGTTTTTATTGGTTGTAATAGATTTTAAATGCCTTATTGTTCTTCTCTTTCCTTATTCCTCTTAATGGTTTAGTTAAAGATAATCTAGTAGATTCAAGGATTCCTTGATACCTCTTTCATTTAGGCCCCCAACACAGAACATGTTGAACTCCATAACGACATTGTTCTTTCCAATGTAGTGAATCTCCTCACAATTTTATCAATATCCAAGCTATTAATGGATTGGTGATTTCAATTACTGGAAGGTTTTGAATGGTTAGATATCTCCAACATGCCACTCATGCAATTGACCATTGGACAAGTGTAGAGAATGCACAAGCCCTTTTCACGTTGAACTCAAGTCAACATAAATATAAAAGGGTGCAAAGAAGGGATTAACTTTAGACCACCAGGCTGAAAAGGCTTCAATACCAATAAGAACCAATTCCCTTAAAAGCTTAAGCAGCTAGATGTACACCTATAAATGGGTTTGTATCATTATAAAATTAATGAGACTCGTCATTGAGAGTTAAGATCCAATAATTTTTAGCAAATTGTAGAGTGTAATGAAATAATTTGTTAGTGCATTGCATGGTAGACAGAATCACATATGATCGTATAACTCTATCATGCCTTAACGAGTTTGTCCATGCTTAGAATCGATGTGGAGCAGAACAGGTAGAATTGTAAAAAAGTGGAATCAGAAAGCTTTTAAGTTTGTGTGGATCTAGTTTGAGAGCCAACTTTCAGAATTGGGTCGAGTTTCTTTTTCATTTTGGACTTTTGTAAACCTAAGCCTATAAAACCCAAGCCCCAAAACCAACCTCTCTATAACCCACTAGCAATAGAGGAAAACACCTTCATTGACCTGACATCACTACATCCTCTTCAAACTCTATCTCAACATATGTGTCATCTCTTACCAGGCCCCAAAATGTATTGCATGAACCACCTCACCAGAGCCTCTTCATTGTGTGCTTGAGGTTGTAGACTCTCTGTTTGGTTGCTCTACTTCTGCTGCTACGAATTTTATATATCTTATAGAACCTTATGCATCGTGTTGCAGTTCCATGATTTACGATTTTGTATCCCATTTCCAAGTATGAATAGAATCCCAAGTTGAATACCTTAGTGTATTGCTAACATTTCTCTAAAAATTATCTAAATTATATAACGCCAGAGGAGAAAGGAACATCCAACAAACATTAACATAATGTCCAGTCAGGCCATTGATCAGCCTTAAACTCAATCTTCATTCCAAATTATTTGGAAACACAATCAGACATTGTTCATGACATTAATGCTCACTATTGAATATAATGGCATTGTTCACTATTAATGCTAAAAAAAACAAGAAAACTAATTTAATCTTAAAGCAAATCAGAATAAGGTGTTTATAGCCCTAGAGGAAGAGCAGTTCATTAATCCTCTATCAAAACCAAACAAGTTATAAAGTGAGATAGTAATATAGTCAGATAGTAAATAAAGCACTAGAATACAAACCTCAACTTCAAATCACATCAACAACAAAATAAATAGTAGAGTAAATTGCGCTAACCACCTCTTAAGTTTTATGAAAACACAAAAACATTCCCGATTTTTTCCATCCCTACACAATTCCCTTAATTGTTTAAAAAACATTATACTAACATTCTTTATGCATTACAGTAACCCCCCTAATTGTTTGAAAAACATAACACCGTCTACCCCTATAAGGAAGTTACTGTAAATGTTTTAAAATGCAGAAGGTGCTTGTGTAATTTCACAAAAACCTTAAGACTGATTAGTGTAATTTACTGTACAAGCACCTCCACCTTTTTAACATTTACAGTAACTTTGGTAGGAGGACAGAGCACGAAACAACAGGAAAGAGAGGATCCAGTGGGTTAGAGTAGAGAGAGAGAACTACAAGGGAAGAGAGGAACAAGAAAAGGCGTAGAGGGATCAAGTATTAGGAAAGGGTCGTGCAGCAGGCAAGCAGGGCATTTTTATCAAAATGGGTGATACGACCTTGGAGTAACAATCCAAAGTAATTCACCCACGGAAGCAATTCAGCATGCCACACAACTCATAAGGGAGGAAAAAAAATAATTGGATCATGTCATTCATCAAGTTGGCAGAAAAAATAGACAACCATGAACTGCAAGATTGTCAAACTCTCTAGTTAACTAGTAAACTGTCATGTAATCTTGGATTGAGGAAAAGAGTTAACTCTATCTCTCAGCGGATAAACTTGGCTGAACACTTTAAACCCAATAACACATTTTATATAGAAGAATCAGACTATGATTACATGTCAATCCACATTTACAATCTCAAACACTCACAAAAGACTGGCATTTAAAAATTAAAATACATTGAATATATATTTGTTTTGTTCTAGAAAAACGAACTACTACCTGTCGATTATCAGTGACCTTAAGTACCAACTTGCCATCACAGTGCCTGTACTTCATGACATACCGTGTCTGCTCCAAATACAATTGAACAAATTTCATTTTTCAGTACGTTTTAATAGAACAACACGGAGAAATTGGATAACTTGAACAATCAAGAAACTGAATTATAAAAAATCAATTGAGTATTGCACAACTGAACATGAAAAATAGAGCAAATACACCAATTACAGGCTTTTATAATCGTAAAATAAAACAAAAATCTGAATGATGTTTGTCAGGCTTCTGTTACTTTAAGAAACGAGAAAAAGTTGAAGGTATAGAATTACAGAATCAGGATCAGCACGGAACAACTGAATGGATTGCTCCACAAATTTGTCCCACTCAGTAATGTAAACCATCGCACCAGACAGAGACTTCGAAAAAATTTTCTGCCAGTTGTCAAGCTCTGGTCAAGTAAGTTCACCTGCATGTCAATGAGAAAAAATGAAAATATAAAAAACCAGTGTCACTAAATTGATAACAAAGCGTACATATGATGAAAAATTAGGATCAATAGTCATCAATTAAATTTCATTATATCAACAAAACTAAGCAACAAATTCATATGCATAGTCTCACATCTCTCGATATTTTACACGAATATTATCACCGAATGAACCAATCCACACTCTTCAGCATAAAGAAACACAGGTTTATAATAAAATAACAGAAACTTTCAGAAAAAAAAAACAAATTAGATTTATATTGAAGGAATATCTGATTCTTGTCAATCCTTAATTTGACTAGAACCCTACTTTCCTAGTAAATTATGCAAAGAACAATGCAAGTTCCCCTATTAAAAGATGGAACTGCACGAGAAGCAATTCAAGCAGCACCAGGTTCCTTCAGGGATCCAAAACCCACCCAAGCCACATTGCATGCCATTTAAGCCTACACTTTAAAAACACACACACTCACAGGTGACTAGCTAAAAAAACAAAAACCCACTTAATTGCATAGAGGAAATGCCCACACAAGTGGGGACCTACAACTACCAATTACAGCATGTTCATGAAATCCTCGGTACATGACAACCAACACCAAAATGGAAAAATCCTTCTAACATCACTCTCATTCATTCAACAACGACGTGGCAATAACCATTTAAGAATCAATCGAAATCAAATGATCCATGAAAAGTAAAACACGTTATCAATTGGAGTCAATTTTGATCCACAGCAGAACAATGAAAATCGATTCAGCGCTTACCTGCGAACTACGAGAAACAAAACTGAGACACTGAAAACCCTTCGATGGGAGCACTTTGCGTGTTTTCTATTGAATCCGAAAGAGTCAGAGGCCTCAATAGTGCCAAAGCAAGCCTCTTTAAACTGTAAAATTGGGTTAGACTTAGATCTGCTTAAAGGAAAAACTCAGTTTCTGTTTCGTCGTGTTTTAGAGAGGCGTTTTAACTTCTGCTAATAGGAAAAATCAAATAAACAAAAGTTTACCTTTTTCTTTTTTTACAAATAAGGACTTTAAATTTTAATTTTATTTTAATTAATTAATTAATGCTGAATGAAACCTTATCACATTTGTAAACGTATACCTGTAACCAAGATTATCGAACTCGCGGGTTGACTCGTAAACCCGTACGAGTCTGCGAGTCATGACACTGTTGACGAGTTAACTCGCATATAAACTCGTTCTTTGTCAAACTCGGAGTAAACTCGGAGTTAACTCGCTGACTCGTACCAGACTCGTGAGTTTGAGAACGAGTTACCGAGTTCAAAAAACGGGATGAAATGACAGAAAAATATGTTGTTGGCATTCAGATTTTAAGCCCAAATTAAAACCCCAACGACTCAAATCGAAAATCCAATTGTAAGCAGAGATCGAGACCCAAATCCCAAACGGAAAACCCTAATCGAACGTTGACCTATTTGAGTTTGATCTTCATTACCTTCGACGCCGTAGCTCCGCTCGTCCACGTCGCAGTTCCGATCACTTCGCGTCGCAGCTCCGTCGGGTCTCTGGTTCAGCGGCGTCACTGCTCCCTTTTCTTTTCCCTCTTTCGTTGTTCCCTCATGCGTACGCATTCCCTTCTTCTCTTTCTCCTTTTACTAAACATTATATCTTGCTTTTATTTTTCCATTTCAATTTTTTTATTTTTCTGACTTTCATTTTTTTATAAAATACATATTTTATTTTATATATGTATATTGTGCGATATATTTTTTATATATAAATGATAATATGTTAATACGTGATAATAATATAATATTATTAAGTTAATATATAAAATAAATTTATATTTACTAAAAATGAAGTGAATAAATAGAGAAGAGAAATCCTAGATAAACAAAAAGAAAAAAAGATAAGCAATTTTATAAAAAATAAGTAAAAATAATTATTAATTTTAAAAAATTTAATAAATAATTATATTGGAAAGGGTAAAATCAGTATTATAAAATGTGAATATAAAAGAGGAAATGTTTTTTTATATACTGTTATATATATATATATATATATATATATATATTATGTAGTTTTGTTTTTTTATTTTATTTATTGTATTTCTGGTTTTTTAGAAAAGTAAATAATTTTATTTTAGTCATTGAAACTGGTTTACAATGTCTGCAGTGGGATTGGGACTGGGACGACTTCAAATTCTTGTGATCCCAATGTTAATGCATCTTCACTTGCTAGACCTTCTTGACCTATAAGTAAAAAGGCTATTGGAGTCAAAAAGTTGAAGTTATTTATGTTTTGTGTTTTGTATTAATTAATATGTTTGTTGTAATTTGAACTTATATAACAATCATGTGTGTTGAACTAAGTTATTTTACAATTATTGAACTACTGATTACTATTTACATTAATGTGTGGTGATTAAATTCTAAATTGATATGATATTATATACAATTTTTCATACGAAGTAGGGATGTAGTAGACTCTTACGAGTCTACGAGTCGGGTCTACGAATCGAGTCTATGAAGCTCTCACGAGTTTAAGTAGACTCTCGAGTTTGATAACCTTGGCTGCATTATTACTTCACCTGGGCGGACTGCGGAAGCCAATTGTTCTTAACCATCATACATTAAAAACGGTGATTTAGATTTTAGTATTTTTCATGATTGGAGAATTTAGTCCATTGCTCTAGTGGACGAAGTTTCATAAAAGGAATGAAACTCACATGTATAAAAAAATACAAGTATACGAGATATTTTTAAATTATAGAACTCTCCTATCGTCTTGGTTTAATAATTAATATTGTCATTTGTCCTTGGGAAACAGAACAGGCAAACCAAAAGTAGCAAATTTGATAGCATCTTTTCTTTTATGTGTATACATCATAGAAATTTTTCAATCCCCAATTCACAGATTTCCCACATTGTCTAACTAACCATGTCACTTATCACCAACAATAACAACAATAAAAGGAATAAATGCATACCTTCCAGGTAAGTAGAACCTAATGATGCTTGTAGAGCTATAGAACTCAGTTTAACCATTTTATTCAACCAAACTTCTAAATTAAAAATTACCGCCACATGTTTTCTTCTAATGCTATCAAAAGAAAGTTCAAAGACTTCTAAAACTACAAATTATAAACCTTCGCTACTTTTTTAAATTGGAACCTGTAAATTGATACAACTTTTATCAATTAAAGCGACTGGATCAGCTTACAACTTGCAAGTTATCAACCACCAGCTCTAGTAAGCTAAGAATAACATAAAAAAAAACGCTTACCAAGGCAATGGAGTGACACTATGTATCAGGAAAAAAAACTTCATAGATTAATTAATTTATGGACTTAATATTTACCCCATATTTAAGCCGACATTAGTTTTTAGAGAGATTTATTTCATCTTTTTCTTCGAATTTATTTTCCTAAAAGTGTTTACAAGTTTATCCAAATATGACAAGCAAATTTGTGGAGAAGTGAGTGGGGATAGGTGAGAGAAAATTTACTCTAAAACGTGAGTTGTGAACTATTTGCTGCAGAAGGAAAGCTTCGGATTGGAAGAGTTATTCTGTGTGCGTCGTTATGGTTTCACAGATAAGACAAGAAGGCAGCAGAACGAAGCGGCAGAGGTGTGGCGGAGCGAAGAGGCGGAGGTGGCGGAGCAAATCGACGCGGCGAGGAATTGGGCAAGAATACAAACACTGAAAATAAGAGTCATAGTGAAAATGTTATTTTTCAGTGCATTTTTATCCTAATTTTAATAAACATAAATTAGAAATTAAACCATAATTTAAAATATATATATATATATATATATATATATATATATATATATTTTTTTATTATATATATAATATACAT
>Ga0214544_1010034_pt1 | contig 14304 bp, 7 predicted proteins | sample CNSS3metaG_FD_160074 | JGI IMG/M metagenome (GOLD analysis project Ga0214544, IMG submission 160074) | Root nodule microbial communities from cowpea collected in UCLA plant growth center, Los Angeles, California, USA - CNSS3 | ecosystem: Host-associated > Plants > Roots > Nodule | place: USA...
ATATTCTTTAATTTTATTATTTTATTTTCTAATTCATTTTTTATTTACTTTTATCTTGTACCGTTAATCTTTATAAATTTGATATTTATTTTAACCTTTTAATTTATTTACTATATATTTTAAAAATAAAATAAAATATTAATAGATATTTATATTTAAATATATAATTAAGTTATTTTCATATAATCTATGACACAAATAATATTTTGAAATAAATTAAATTAAAAAATTAATTTTCTAACAAAAACACTTAAAAGAGTATATATATATATATATATATATATATATATATATAACTCAACCAAGAGGAGGTGAATTGGTTATCCAATCTTTTACTGATTTTAAATGAATCGTGAAATCCTTTTCAATCTTTATGACCCCAAACAACTAGGAATGGACTCAATTAATCAATTAGGAATGGCATAAAAGATGAAAAAAGCAAAGAACACAACAATTTTTATACGGGTTTGATTCAAGATGCATCTACGTCCAATATTCTTCTAAGCAACCTAAGCTTAGGAGGATTCCACTAAATCAAAAGAGTTACAAGAATTACAAGAGCATCTATATAATTCAAGACCCTAAAGATTAAGAAGTTTGATCTACAAATCAAGAGATGTGATGCCTCCACACAATTGCAACTAGACCTTCACTCACACAATGAATCAACTGTAAACAGAAATACAATAAAAAGGAGCAAGGAACGAATACACCTAGTGGATGTGCATATGTAACCCTTAATCCTAGATCCAAGCTTGACCCTCCAAGATTGAATCCATTATCAGTCCTCTTGAATATTCAAATGAATGATCTCCAAGAAAGTAAGAACTTTGTGAATCTTAATCCCATAAAGAAATCCCTCAAAAAGTCTCTTCGTGATTCAGTTATTCGTGAAAAAACCCAAACTGATTTCAAAACTGTTTTTAAATCAGAGTTCTGCTGCTGAAATTAATGGATTAAGGAATTACCAAATCGAGTATCGTGGGTGAATTTTCACTGCATCAATGCTGTGTCCTCTAATAATCCATTAGTAAAATGTCCAATCCATCAGCAAGTTCTGCATATGACATATTTAATAGACTGACAACTAATCTATACAACTCAACTTAGTTTACATTAAATCCTATATATGCATCACCTATTTACAAGATAAGTTTAGAATTAAGTCTAAAACACTAAAATAGTGATACAATGACTTTGAACATCATCAAAATTAGCTTTGTATTATTAAGCGGGCTCCCCCTTTCAACACCCCGTACCTATGCTGAGCCAATGCAAGGATTCTCCGTCAAAATGGAGATGAGTATGGGCAATACCCACGGGACGAGTTTATTTACCATCCCTAAACACAATTGATAAAACTGAACGAAAATAGAAACCAAATTAATGTTTTATTTTTTTTTTGTGGTGAAATATTAATTGTCTTTTAATTTTAAAAAAAAAAACTTCGACACCTTAAACAATGATACATTTAGTTGAGAACCTATACTAATAATATTATAATATATTCTAGTATTTTAAGTTACAAAATAAAATTTAATGGAAACATTGATTTTCTTAGTTATTAAGTATATATTTTTGTCTTGTAAACATATAAACTCTCTTTCATTAAAAAAAAATATGTTGCCAACTTATACAATAAATGCATTAATTAAATTTATAACCTTTTTCTAGTAATATTATACTATACATTAATATGCTCAATTAAAAAAAGAAAAAAATACGTAATTAAAAATATGTTTAATAGATTTTTTTGTCTTAATATTTGAAAATTTTATTGAATGTGATTCCTCAATTTTGTTTTCTTAGTTCCATTTTAATTTGAAAGAAATTAACCTAGAATTTTTATTGGATTGACATTAATACTATTTGAAATGTGATTAAGTGTTAATGACTCTAGGCTTTTCCGAACTGACCCTTCATTCTTTGTTTCTAATCACTGCATTTCCATGATTTCTGAGGGAGTGAAGGGTTGGTTAGAGAAGTTTAGATTCACTCGTAGTTATTAACTTCCAAAGTATTAACCTCTCAGCATCAATTTAACAAAAGGACAACATTTTTTCCTTTCAAATAAAATGAGAATTGAAATTGAAGAAGAAAAAAATTGAGGAACCACATTGAATAAATCTCTCAAATGTTGGTGACTAGAAATCCTATTAAGCCTTAAAAATATTAATTTATTGAGTTATAAAATAAAGATTTAATTAAGTTTTAAATTTGAGATAAATTTAACTAAATTTGACTATGTTCAGTTGAGCCCTAAATATTTTTTTATGCTCTAATAGAAGGTTTTGTTCTTTTTAATGAGTCCAAATTTTCTCTTAACTAATTAGATGACTTGAGTGTTATTTTATCTTGACATGACACGTTATGTTGTGCATTTATTATCGAAATTGAACTCCAATATGTTTTTTGATTATTATTTCTTTAGGTGGAAAAATATAATGCTATAACGACATGTTTGTTTTATATAAAAAATTGTTTGATATATTATTATTTGATAATTTTTATAAAAGTAAAATGTTCTTCACAAAAATTAACTTTAATATATTTTTTAAAGGAAAATAAAATGAATAATAATAATCGACGGTGTCAAATGTTATTAAAAAAAAAAACTATGATGTCTAAGATAGAAGTTTCCTTGTTCTATATATAAAGATCCAAAATCAATTCACCCCAACATCTCCAAGAACAACATCCACTAAATCAACCATGAAACCAACCCTAGTTGTTGCTCTCTCCTTCATTGCTTTCCTCACCAACCTTCCCCTAACTTTCTCTGTTGATCAAGTCAGGGACATAAGAGGGAATGGCGTTTTCCCAGGTCTCAAATACAACATCTTTCCAGCTTTCGGTAGCAAAAATAGCGGTGGTGGATTGAAACTTGCCGAAACTGGGTTATCAAACTGTCCTCTTACTCTCATGCAAAATCCCTCACGTCAGGCCCATAACCTCACTATGAGAATGATCATACCTGGAATCAGTACTGGAATCATCTTCACAGGTACTCATCGAAAAATAATATTTTAACAACTAAATTTTGACAATTTTCTCTTACAATTTGAGATGACATCTTCTAAATGATTTTAAATATAAAGAAATAAAAAACTAGTTAAAATATGTCACCTCGGACTAAAAGAGAATATTATCAAAATTTAATTATTAAAAAATATTATAATATTATTCAATAATATTTGAATAGTTTAAATATTTAAGAGTTAAATATGTTTTTTTTCCTTAACTTTTCAGTGAATTTTGGAATTAGTCGAAACTTTGGACTAATTTAGTCCTTCATCTTTCGAAATAAGTGGATTTAGTCATTTTAAATCAAATTTTGTTAGGTTTATTTGATGTTTCGTACGTATTTCAGAATTGTATTTGAATTGTTTATACTGTTTGACACATTTTTGCTTTAGTGTTAAGTTAAATGTGCTTCAAATGTCAAATAAACTTAACAAAATTTTATTAAAAAAATTAAATTCACTTATTTCGAGAGATAAAAGACTAAATTGGTCTGAACTAATTCCAAAATTCACTGAAACACATAAGAGATCAAAAACATATTTAACCCGATATTTAATTGTCGACTTTTGGAAACATTGGTATAGGTACCCGTATTGTGATCAAGGTGATAGATACACCACCACCGTGTGCAGCATCCCCGGATTGGTTGGTGTACCTGGACCCAGAGACGAATAAGGCTGGTTTGGGAATCGGTGGTCCCGAAGGGCATCCAGGGCAAACAATTTTTAATGGCACATTTCACATTGAAGAATCCGATCATGGGTATAGGTTTGTGTTCTGCGTCGATGGTTTACAAGCTTGTTCCGATGTTGGCCTCTTGGATCCACGCAAGGGTGAGGATGGAAGACGCTTGAATCTCACTCGTACTGAACCCTTCGAATTTGAGTTCATAGAGACAGTTTAATTAATAAGACATATAATTACTATATATGCTTTCATTCTTGCCTCAGATCTTCCTCTCTTTCATTTCTTTCAAACTTCAATCAAATATTAGGTTTAATATTCTAACTATAGACTCACACACAACACAATTATCCAAAATTAAGAATATCGAGACTTCGAATTTAATTATGGTACCACGTGGTTCTTTTTCAATACTTATAACGTCTAAGAGATTTTTAATGGTTAATGTCTGGCTCAAGAGTTAAAGAGTCAAAATTAAGAATAATTTAAATATACATTATTTCTTTAACTATCTAATATATTTTTAAAGACAAAATTATGGTAGAAATTGACTTGTCTTGAATATATATGGTAAGAAAACTCTTAATTAGTACAATTTTAGTGATTAAGAATTGTTAAGAATTATAGTGGTCAATTTAGATATTAATTTATAAAATTAAAATTATTAGTTACTAAAATAGTCACTATTATGAATAAAAAATTATAATCGACTATTAGAATAATCACTTAGTGTATGTATTAATGTAGGAATTTGTTCGGAATCCAAATGCGAGTCTAAATCCCACATTGAGTAAAAATGATAAAGTTGACCACTATATAAAAACTCAAACCCATCGTTTTAAGATGATGTCAATCCCTTTGGGTTCATGCTCATTGGTATTGTATTTCTCTCGAAAGACCCAACATGATTCAATATTGGAGGTCATCTGACACTCTAATAATCATCCAAACTCATATAGAGGAGGATGAGTTATGTGGTGAGAATAGTATGAGGTCCTAGTCTAGGAACTTTCCCATGGCCTAAGACGAGGGATATAAATGCATGGATCTGGATAAATTGAGTATAACACCACAAGTGCACAACTTGTCAAAATCTGATATAGATGCATGGATCTGGATAAATTGAGTATAAAAGAGTCTTTAATTGTGTGGCTATGTCTTTTACCATTGTTTAACTTATTGTGTATGTTGATACAACATAACATGTTTAATTTAAGTATGATGCTTCTTTTGCAAATTAGTTTACCCTCATGTGTTTCTTAGTGTAGTGGTGTGTTATTTTCTTCTCTTTACAATGATCATCGTATTGGTGTGAACATATGAAGATATAGGTGTAGAGACATTAAGTCATTGGACGATATTAGATCATATTAGGTATAGTGTTTAGAACAAACCAAACTATAATATATATATATATATATATATATATATGTTATATTACTATATATAGTCTTCTCTTTCAAATACTAATATATTACATATCTTAAATTATTTGTTTTTTAAATATTTATAATGAAATATTTTATTTTAGTAGTATTATATTATTAAATAAGACGTTACAATTAATACACAGATAATCTTCCACGAATCTTTACTTTTATTTTGTAAATTTAAAATCCTTAGTGCTTCTTTCAAAATTAAATTCTTATCAATATTGTCTTCTGGATTTTTCTTTTTGTGTGTTATCATTTATTGAACACTAAAATTATACTAATATTAATATATTAAAATTCTTTTTTAACATATTTCAAAATATCAAAATCATCCCATATTCTATATTTTGAAAGCATAATAAAGGAATAACTCATAACCCAATCCGTGAACCTTATATTAGTTTTGCCACTTTTAATCAAGACCAAATACATATTCAATTACATTAATATTTAATGGAGTTCAAACAAAATTAATGAAACTAAAATTTTACAAAAAAGGCTATAATTTCTTTTATTGTATTAAAAATTAAACATGTTAATATTTATCATAAATAACCAAACCCTAAATTATTAATTAATAGTTAATAAATAATTTATTTCACAATCAGAACGTTTTAGAAAAGAAATGTTTTGATGTGAAAATTAATCGTATTAATTGCAGTAATAACTGTTATTAAAGAGGTGCATTAATAACAAATTAATGCATAATGTAGTTATGTAGTGCATTTAATTCAATTATTATTTTTTATCTCAAATCAAATATTCCAAGTGAAAAATAAATTATTAGTTTACTATTAATAAATAATTTATTTACATAATTGTTTGGATTAAGAAAAAAAATTATGAAAAAATTGTAGTTGATTTGATTGATATACCCAAAAAATTAAATTAATTGAATAATATAACAAATTACAAAAAGAATATTTAATTTTTTTTATTAAAAGGGAGTACTAATTAAAATTTTAAAATAATTAGTTTGTAAAATTGAAATAATATTGAAATTTACTTTATTATTCAATGAATTTAAAGAATTTTAAATTTTTAATATAAATTTACATTTCTATATAACTTTAATTTATTTTATTAATATTTGTTTTAAAAGAAAAAAAATAAAAACTATACAAAAAATTCTTATACAATAACTAATTTTAATGATTCAGAATTGTTAGTCATCGGTATAAATACCAATTTACAAAACTACAAATTATTAGTCACTAACCCGTCACTATTAAGAATAAAAAATTATAATCAATTTATAAAGTTAGCTATTTAGACTTTGACTTAAAAAAAGTTACATGTTTTACTATAAACTAAATTTATGTCTTGGAAACTTTGCTATAGGTCCCTAGTTGTAAATAACTCCATTTCTTGAGTTCTAGAACCTAGCCTTGCGGAAAGTTAATATCAAGTAAGAAAAGCTAGTAAAAGTTATACTATTGTTGATTTCGGATTTATGACGATAACGATGATAAGATTGATAAATGAATGAGATATATGAAATTGTTTGTGATTGGGTATTTATGTTGTTTTATTGAGTGAATTGATCTATGATGTATATGTATTGTCAATTGGACTATGTGGAGTGTGTTTTGTATTAGATTTGATGTTTGGATAAGAAAAGAGTAAATGATTTGGGTAAACCCAATAAGCTAATTAAGTACATATATTTTAGTCAAAAGGGTAAAATCTGATCAATCGACCTGAAGGATTGGACAATTTAAGAGCAACAACTGATGCAGATGACAAAATTAAAAAGGAGGTTAAGGAGAAATAAAGGAGGGTGAAGCTAAGAGGTCAAGAAAAATAAGGATAAAGGGATCATTGATGTTACGGAAAGGCAGATCACTCATTGTATTGTCTGGTTGAATCATATTTTATCCTTTTGACTAGAACAACATATATATATATGTTTTTGAATTATGCATTCTTGTTGAGTGAGAATTCAGTGATATTGAATGTGAGTAGATATTTTTCAATCTAAAGAGCTCTTAGCTTTCTTTTCACTAAGCGCAAGTAAATATTTTTCAGGAGTTGGGTTGTTAAGCGAGAGGAAATCGTTGGGCAAAAACAGTTTCTTAAAAATCTAGAGAACAGAATAATGTTGGCATCTGGTCGAATTTGTTAGAAATATGCTCCTAGCATGCAAAACAATTTTTTTAATTGAAAAATAACATAATTTCACTAGGTGAGCCATGCTACTTCTGAGCGAGTCTAGGGATGTCAACGGGGCGGGTATGGTACGAGTAGTAGCTGCCCCGTACCCTACATGCTGGATAAATATTTGTCCCATACCCGTACCCATATCCGTCGAGTATCCGTTATGCGGGTACCTGCCTATTTTTTTCATATCCGCGAGTATCCACGGGTATCCGCGGGTATTTGCAAAATTATTTAAAAAACAAATATTTAATCATAAATTCAAATAAAATACATTACTATTATAAATTTTAAATAAATTTCAAATAAACTCAAGTTGATACAAGTCCAAATAATTGTAAAAGTAAATATAAAATGACGTTCAACACAATGAAAATTCTTTAATTAGTGTTTTGATCAACAAACTCACTTTCTTCAATTGATTTCTGAAAAATAAACAAATAATAAACCTCAATTGCCACGTGCCAAATATTCTTATTTTGATTTCATCATTTGACAACAAACATATCATAAATGTCATTGTCTATATAAGGTTTGATGTATATGTCCAATTTCAAAGAAAGGAAAGAGAAGAATGTCAAGAGGTGTAAGTTTAGCGGGTACGGGTATTCACGGGTATGGATACTATGATACCCATACACGCCCCGTTAACATGCGGGTATCAAAAATACTCGTACCCGCAGGTAACGGATATCCATTTTTAATATTTGTTTTCAACCCGTTGCAGGTTTTATCCGCAGATACCCGCAAATACAGATTTTGTTGACATCCTTAAGCGAGTCTATCTTCCAAGGTAACTCATTGGATGAGAGAATAGAAGTGCTAAAATGCTTTACATATATGATTATATAATTGTGTTTAGGAGAAATTTTTCAGAATTTTGTTTTTATGAATTTGTAACTTTTAATATGTTGAAATTATAAACAAAATTAATTATAAATCGACAGAAAAATATTTTGGTGGCAAACCGAATCTAACTAATATGGTAGAGGATGAAATTACTTTTTAATTTTCCGCTAAATAATTTTATATTTCCTATTCTTTTATTTTTCAAAACTAAAATATTTATTATTTTAATATATAGATTGTGTTATAAACTTTAAATTGACTAAAAATAAAATCAATAAATTTACTAAATATAAATATAAATAGATATAAACCTCATCATTAAATTTAAATCGATTAAATTCAAAATCCACTTCTTACTAACTATAAATCTTTTTTTTATAATTCAATTTTATAAAATTAAATTAAACTTAAAATGTATTTAATAAAGTTCATTAAATATATATTCACTCGGGACTTTATTATTATACTTCAACATAATGTTTTATTAGAGAGAAACAAAATCCTATCCCTCTTCAAAACAAATAAGGTCGTGTTGCACGGGAAACATAAAATATTCCTCGCCACGAGCTTTAATATTATAATTGATTTATTATTATTGCTGTGCTTCGTGAAGCTCGTGGATTTTAACCTTTCTTAAAATAAGAAATAAAACTTCGCTTTTCATCAAAAGCTGATTAGTTATGTTATCTCTGATGTCTAATTTTTTTTTTTATATTATATCTTTTCTAATTATTAAAAGAAGGTTATGCTCTCTTTTGTGACACTCGTCTCAATAAAATAAATCTAATTAAGTTGGTAAGAGTGTAAGATGTAAAATTAAAAATAAAGTAAAAATCTTGTTTTAATTTGTATCAAGTAAGTTTTTACGATTTCAAATTACAAAATAAACCCATATATATATATATTAATATTAGAAAAACTATATAATAAATAAAAATATATAAATTTCAATTTTGTAACTTTCTTAACTTAGTTATATTACATTAAAATAACTCGGTCCAACTTCGTCCTTATTCAACTATTGTACTTGCATCGTATTGATCTGATTAATGTTTTACCTACTAACTAAATATGTCGCATTAGTCTCTTCGATTTATTTTTTTAATCTTTTATAATAAATGAATTTGAATTAATTTTATTCGAATAACATCAAAGAATAAAAAGTTCACTACTAAGAAAAACTTATAATTTTTGTTAATTTTATTTTAAAATTTTTTTAAAAAAATATTTATAAATTTTGTTATAACTTTTTTCAGAAAATTGATGTCAATTTTTTTATAAAATATTTTGTATAAAATATTTTTTACAACAAATTTTATTAAAAATATTTATAAATTTTATAATTTTGTAAAAAATAATTATTCATAAAAAAATTATTTATCAATTAAATTTTTTTTAAAAAATAACAGAAAAAAAGTCTTTATTAATTTATAAAAAAATTTATGTAATATGAGAATTTTTAAAAGAAAATTACCATAATTATCTTCGTATAATTATAAATCATAATTACCGATTCTGTTATGAAACTTACAAATATATTATCTTCGTACATATATATATATATATATATATATTGCTAAAACCAACATTGAAAATGCTGATTTTCAGATAAAAACTCGTTTCAAAATTTTATGATATCATATTTCCCAGCATTATGGATCAAACTACCAATAACTACTTCACATTTCTTTATTTAAAACTACCACGAATTCTTTACATTTCTCCACCTATAACGTTTGAAATATGTTTACACGCACATTATTTTTTTCATTAAAAATTGAGTAATTTTAAAAAATATATTTTATTATTTTAATAAATAACCATTATTCAGTTGTTAAATTAAAAAAATATATATATTAAAATAATTTACCTACATGTTATGAATGTCATGTCAATCCCTTTCACAAGTCTTTGTCCATTCTTCCCATAAAGGTTTGTTGCTATGTCCATCATAACATCCTTTTACATTTGTTGCTGCCACATGTTTCTATTCTGAGCTCTTTCTTTCTTTCCTTTTTTTTTTTCTTTCTCTCTCTTGAAAATTGAACTGTGCATACCTAAACCATGCATTATCTTATCATTATTCAAGTAGAAGAAACACGTGCTGCTATAGCACCATCTTTGTTTCTATATAAAGAACCAAAACTAATCCACAACAACATCTCCAACAACACCTTCCACTGAATCAACCATGAAGCAAACCCTAGTTCTTGCTCTCTCCCTCCTTGCTTTCTTCACCAACCTTCCCTTAGGTTTCTCAAATGATGTTGAACAAGTTGTGGACATAAACAGTAACCCCATTTTCCCAGGTTTCACATACTACATCTTCCCAGCAATCCGTGGTCCACCCGGTGGTGGATTGAAACTTGGCCAAACTGGGAACTCAGAGTGCCCTCTCACTGTCCTCCAAGATTACTCAGAAGTCTTCCGTGGCCTCCCTGTCAGATTCACCATCCCCGGAGTCAGCCCTGGAATCATCTTCACAGGTACTCATCAATAGTTTATCAGTTTAATTATCTTTCTATGCAGCAGCCAAGATTTACACTAGCTAATTAGTAATTAATTACAAACTTTATAAGTGAATTTTATAAGATTAAGTTAAATTTAAATTAATATGATATCAGAGTTACGTGTTAAAGTCAATTTTAATGAAGTTTTTTTTTTATTGGACCTATTTTGGATTTTTTTGTATTTCAGGGTTCATTTAAATTAAAATTTGTAAAAACGGGTTAGTTGAATTTATTTTTGTAAAATAGAATTAAGCTATCGTGGTGGAGGACGACATTATAGGTGAAATCGTCCTCCATCATGTCGACTTTATCCTATTTTACCAAAAAAGGTTTAACAGATCTATTTTTACAAATTTGAGTTTAATTAGATATGAAAATACAAAAAAATCCCTATTCTGTAACTAGTTATGGAAAAATTTATTATTTGTTAAATCTATCATATCACCCATTCTTGAAGTACACATTAATGTATTGTTCCACATTAATTACTGATCAAATGAGTTTATAGTATATAAATGGGTGTAAATCTCATGTTATAAATTAATTTTGTAAGTTTGAGTTAGATCAAAAGTCCACTTTTTAACTGTATTTTCCAAGTAAAGAAAAATACAGTGACGAGACTCTCATCTGCTACTAATTTAAACTTTTTGAAAACATCCCTACAGGTACCAAACTGGATATCGAGTTCGTAGAGAAGCCATGGTGCACAGAATCCTCCAAGTGGTCGGTGTTCGTGGACGAAGAAATCCAGAAGGCATGTGTGGGAATTGGTGGTGCCCAAGGTCATCCAGGGCAACAAACTTTTAATGGAAAATTTCACATTGAGAAATACCAATTTGGGTACAAGCTTGTGTTCTGCATCACTGGTTCACCAACTTGTTTGGATATTGGGAGGTTTGATGCACGGAACGGTGAGGATGGAAGACGCTTGAATCTCACTGAGCATGAAGCATTCGATATTGTGTTCGTTCCATCTTTTGAAGCTGATAAGGTTATTAAGTCCGTAGTTTGAACCTAATTTCTCTAGTTAATCAGTGTTGAGTTAATGCAATCATGTGTTGTTGTTGTTTTGATTTGCATTATCTAAGTGAAACTCATCCATAGATTGAATAAGGAAGATAACGGCTATGCTTTCTTGAGTCAGATCTTTCTCTCTTTCTTCTCTTTCAAACTTCGTATGAAAGGAAGACATTAGAAAAATCTTAGGTTTAATATTCTGATACGCACGTGGTTCTGTCATGCACAACTTTAAACACCAAACATAGCATATATAAAATAAATATAATAAAATATTAGTCCTCGTGACCCTCGAGCTATCGTTATATTCATTAATAGTTTATTGTATTTTATATTTTTTTGTTGACTGTTTGAAAGTGTTGTGTTGTGCCCTTAGTGATTCCAATTCTATGTAACGTTTAATTATGCTCATGTGGTTTGATTATTTTATACTTGGTCATACTTTTTTTTTATTATTTACATTGTTACTTACATTAGTGGAAACTGGCTCTCAAATTAAAAACAATAGGTTATAATAAATCAAAATGTGGAAGAGTGTGTGAGTTCTATTTTAATTGTAGCAAGAAAATATTACACTACGAGAAGAGATATCATCGCTATGATTATTACATTACACCACTTACAATATGTATGGCCGAATTTCTCTTCAAGAACTTTTGGGGAGGAAAAAAAATGAAATTAGTATCTCAATAAATGAAAACTAATTTATTCGTAAATTAATTTATTGAGTTTTCTTAACGTAGCTTCTTAACAAAATTATTTTTAAGTTACGTATAATGCCATTTTAGTTTATGAACAACTTTATGTATTTCTATTTTTATCTCTTAAAAGTTATGGAGAAAGTCATTACAATAAAGACTACTATCATATATTTAGAGAGAATACATGATTTAATGTGTGGACCTTTTGGTGGAATAAACGGTCAATTAACATAACATGGTAGGGATTATCATTGATCAAACACACAGTTATACCAACAAACAGCAACGTAAGTTTTTTTTTTTTTTTTTATCTAATCAACAAAGAATAAATATAATTATATTACTAATCCATTTACATAATATTTACATATATTGGTTACATAGTTTAGTATAATCATATGTTTAAAGTATAAATAATTTGATATAGTTCTAGTCCTTTAGAATTATGTTGTCTTGAAAAGTTATTTGCGTAAGGATGTCTTCTCACTTCAGTTCATCTTTCGAAATACATGAATTTAGTCATTTTAATCAAATGTTGTTAAGTTTATTTGACATTTCAAGCGTGTTTCATAATAGTATTTGACTTAACATTAAAGCAAAAATGCGTTAAACAGTATAAACATTTCAAATACAATCCTGAAATGCGTATGAAACATCAAATAAACCTAACAAAATTTTATTTAAAGGACTAAATCCATGTATTTCGAAAGATAGAGGACTAAATTGGTTCAAAGTTTTGAAATTGACTAATTCCAAAATTCCCTAAAAATTAAGGGACTAAAAACATATTTAACCCTATTTTTTATATTGATTCCATAACTAACATAAATACAAACAATATATAAACTTTTCATTTTTCATTACAATTTTGAAATTGATTTAGCAAGTTTACATTCTATGACACCATAATCGGTATAGAAAGTGATAGGGTTGGCTTATTCACCTACAACAAGGCACCCAACCTTTCCTTCATCGTCTAATAGAACCCCCAAAAAATCTCTAATGCCATTATCCATCTCCTTTGTCCTCCAATTTTTTCAAAAGGTATTTTCTTTCCCATTACAAACCACATGCCCAACCTCTCCTTCCAAATTTTCTCCAATTTCATACACAGAGCACACCCTTCCTCTCATCTCTACCAGACCCCTATCAATTATAATAATTAGTTTTAAATTATAATAATGAGTTTTTATTAGTCAGATTTTATATATCAGATTTTCTCTTTATTTAGGTTAATTGTTAGTGCTAAATTGGTGGAGTTTGTTCCCTGATTCTTTCCAATTTACGTTACCAATCTGTATATTTATACTACTGCAATCCAAGAATAAAATATCAATTCAAACTATATCTCTATATGGTATCAAATTAATACATGATCCTCTCATTCCTTACTTTTCTAGCACAAGACGCCGCTCCTTCCTTTCTTTTCTTTTTTTTTTCTTCTTTTTTTTCCTCTCATGGCCACCGACAACTCCTCCATTAGAAACCCTTATGAGCCCTCTAAACCCTTCACTTGCATCACTCTCAGCAGTGTCACCAGGCTTCTTCCCTCCAATTACCTTACCTGGAAACTTCAAGTTGAAGCTCTCCTTGATGGCCATGATCTTCTCAAATATCCCGATGGATCCTTTCCTGCGCCAGCGACAACAGTCTCCACCACTGATGACCCTCCAGTGACAATTTCGAATCCTGCTTATCAAACTTGGCGTCGCCAAGACCGTCTTATATATGGTGCTCTCCTCACCACTCTATCCCCTGAAGTGGCCTCCTTGGTGTCTCAAACAACGACATCCCATGATCTCTGGACTCTTCTCCAACGCACCTATGCCAAGGCATCCCGCAGTCACCTTCGACAGTTGAAAGAGCGTCTCCACACGGCATCCAAAGGTACCCAATCCATCACCACCTACATGCATTCTCTGAAGCAAA
>Ga0214544_1010036_pt1 | contig 14299 bp, 9 predicted proteins | sample CNSS3metaG_FD_160074 | JGI IMG/M metagenome (GOLD analysis project Ga0214544, IMG submission 160074) | Root nodule microbial communities from cowpea collected in UCLA plant growth center, Los Angeles, California, USA - CNSS3 | ecosystem: Host-associated > Plants > Roots > Nodule | place: USA...
CAGTGATTGAGGGGTGTTAAAGGTCAGGTCTGGCGTTCGACCCCGTCTGGCAACAACCCACCTTAGTATGAATGGACGGAGAAGGGTGAGGGGTTGGGGTGCATCGGGCTGTAGTAACCTGACAGCCTCTGGGGCCCGATGAGGGGTAGCTAGGGATGTTACAAAATCAACAGATTGACTGGAAAAATCAACCTATTGAATATGCTAACCAATAGTCTATATAATTTGGTCTGTCAGAGAGAGGTACAAGAGTTGCTAATTTTGAGCGTGAAATCACTTTAATCTTTGGAAAATTCTCTCTCAGATTACACAAATGTGAAGATGTTCGTGAAGAATCTTTGAATTTCTTGGAGCATTTTTGCTTGGTTTAGAGACTTGGAGAAAGAGGTTTGGTTGGCTAGGGAGAGCCATTATCTAGGTTTGATCTTTCTCAAGTTTATGGGTGTTGATTTGTAGTTTTCCAGGTCTACAAGTGAGATATTGTTGTGCTTAGTTAAGACTTTTGTGGAATTCAAGAGTCTTGGTGTTTGTTTTGCATATTTTGAAAGTGTAATCTTGTTGAATTGTGTAAATATTTTAAAATAGTGCAAATCAAGCTCGGGTTGCCTTGGCAAACTAGATATATTTCTGTTTTGTGACCAATATATATATATGTGTGTGTGTGTGTGTGTCTCTCTCTCTCTCTCTCTCTCTCTCTCTCTCTCTCTCTCTCTCTCTCTCTCTCTCTCTCTCTCTCTCTCTTTGCTTGATTTTTAATATAAAGTTTCAAGAAATCTGGTTTTAATAATTTGTGTATGGTTCGTGAGTGATTTGACACAATTTGAGACTGTATTTCTACTTCTATTAATGACTAAATCAATCATGATAAGTTCTAATATTGGTTCTGAGTTAATCTTCAAATTTGGGTTTTTGCAAAATTTTCCAGTATTTCAATCGACTACTTTTATATTTTAGTTTGTTGAAATATACTGATTTGGCTGGTTGGGTATTTGTTTAATGAAATCAACTTGTTCATTCTATTTTTAATCAATTGAAAGTGCATGGTCCAACAGTAATTACATACTAACTTCTTGGTTGTTCTGATTCAAACAAAGGTGTTTCTACAAGTCTAAAAGGAACCAAAGTTTTTTAAAATCCCAATTCAACTTTCCCATCCCCCGCCCCTTCTTGGCTAATTACATCTTGGAATGTGAAAGGATTGGTTCATGATAAATTTTTTAATGTTCTAAAGTGTGATGTAATTTTTTCATGGATTTGGTGGGATCCCCATGTTTTTCTTTCCTTTCTTTTTTTTATGTTTTTTTTTATAAAATCTTCATGTAATGACAATTATGTCTAGCATGAACTGAAAATATAATATATTTATTAATTTTAATATATGTAACTATGATTAGTGAATACATAACTTTTATACTCTAAATTTATATATTAAAATATATAATAATTAAAAAATAATAAATGAAATATAACACATTTATTAAATTTAATTAATATATAATTATGATTGTCAAATATATAACATTTAATATAATTTCATAAAATTAATATACAACTAAACAAAAATTAATTACTATAAACACAATTGCTCTATCCCAATTTTCAAGGAGTTCAAAGAGATTTTTCTATGACGCCATGGAGTTCAAAGTAATTTTCTTATAAGTGTAATGTAATTTTATCATGAGTTTGATGTGATCTCCATAATTTTCTTTTCTTTTTCTTTTTTTTATTTATTTTTATTTATAAAATATTCATGTAACAACATTTATATCTAATGTGAACTTATTTGAAAATATAATATATTTATTAAGTTTAATATATGTAACTAATTAATGAATATATAATATATATACTATATAAATATATATATATATATATATATATATATATATATATATATATATTAAAATATATAATCAATTAAAATATAATAAATGAAATATAATGTATTTATTAAATTTAATTAATATATAATTAAGATTGACAAAATATATAATGTATAATATAACTTCATATAATTAATACATAACAAAAAATAAATTAATTACTACAAAGTATATTGTTCCACTCCACCCCAATTTTTTAGGAGTTCAAAGAGATTTTTGACTCTATTTAAACAAACAACTGCATGTCAATCAAACCTATTGAGAATAAATTTTATTTCTTTTGATATACCACACTTGTTAGAAATGACTAAGTTTTTCTTTTCACACATACTTGCCTTTATCCTTATCATTTCAGGTTTGATAATTTCTCATATTCTAACATTTTGCTAACATCCTATTCAATGTTAAATTGTTCACTGATGAATGATCTATTCTAATTCTATCTTACATTTTTCAGTTATTTCAAGAACAAGCGAAGCAGGTGCACAAAGATGTCAAAAAGTGTTACAGCCCACAAATTGCACCCTCCAACAATGTGGATCGGATTGCTTCAACATGTTTAAAAACTCACAACCGTTTGGACAATGCATTCGCGACAATATTAATAATACTTATGCATGTGTTTGCGTCTACAATTGTAATGCAACACCACATTTGGTGTAAAATTATGCGGTGATAGTACGTACCTAGTTAAAGAGGGTGAGAGAAATAAGATTATTAAAACTCAATCAATAAAAAATATAGTTTTATGGCCCCTTATACTATATTTGCTCCTTTTATTTCTCACCTTGTTGCACTTAGGACCAAGGTTCTTTACGATTTGATATCGTTCCATTTTTTTTTTTCATAAAGGCACTCGAATCAATATAAAATTTAAATTGGATTTGATTTAAAATTAATTAAAAATCCAAATAAAATTTAAACATTTTCTAACCGAAAATGAGTCGGGTTGTTCCGTGGTGGACTGGCCTGATCTCTAAGGCGGATTCAACCTCTGAGTTGACACGAGGGGGGAAGTCCAACTACAAGGACTCCGACGTTCAAGTCAATATATGATATTTTATGAGTATTCAAGTGAAAGATGAGTATATGATTTTAAGTAACGACTATACAACAATGGTTAATCGCAAAACCATCATTGTTTTTGAACATTTTTATCGATGGGCGATAGGAAAACTGTTGTCATTTAACCTTTTAATGAATTTAATGACGGCTAGTGGATGATCCGTCATAAAAAAAAAAGTTACATTATTTATGAGTATGCCACCACATTTTTATTTTGCTAGTTGGCACAAGAAATGTAGTTAACTAGTATCGTTGCAATGTCCTTTTGAACTAGTGCTTTTAATAATCATATCTATATAATTCGAGTTCAAACACATTATAAAGTTAATCATATAACTATTCTTTAAGTACTCAAGGCCCATGAAAAATATTTTGGTGTTCCATCAAATTTGTTATAGTTAATTTTTAAAGAATAATTTCTTACAATAATTAATAAATATATTTATTTTATTAAAGAAAAATATATACTTTTGGTCTTTGAAGTTTGATCTTAATTTGAAAATGGTCCTTAGTCGAAACTTAGTCATTGTTTGGTCCCTGCACTTTTAAAATCATAACTTTTTGTACAGTATTACAAATAATAAAAGGCGTTCTACATGCTATTTAATTTTTTTTATAAAATAAAAAACTAGCGTCGCCCTAATCGATGCTTTTCACGAAAATTGAAAAACATATATGTTTTTTATCCCTAAAATTTGAACTTAATTTGAACATAGTCTCTGGTCAAAACTTGGTCATAATTTGATCTTGTACATTCAAAATCATTATTAATATATAATAATAATAATCTTACTGTTAATAAAAATAATATTATATAATAATAATATTATTATATAATAATTATATAATTTTTAATAATATTATTATTATATATTATTATTAATATTATAACTATTATTAGTATTAATATTAATAATAATTATATATTAATAATGATAATATTAATATATAATTAACAATAATTAATAATTAATAATATTATTATATCGATAATAATATTAATAATAATTAATATTATTATTTATTATTAATATTATTATTAATAATATATAATTATTATTATTAATTATTATTATATATTACTAATAGTAACATTATTATTATTTACTCTCAATATTATTATTGATTATTAATATTAGTAATATTATTAATTAATAAGAGTATATAATAATAATAATATTAATATTATTACTTATATATTAATATATAATTTTTGTTAATTGTTAATAATATTAATAACAATTATATACTAGTGTTGTTATTATATATTATTAATAATAAATATTATTATTAATACATAATAATAATAATATTATTATTAATTATATAATAATAATAATAATAATAATAGTAGTAGTAGTAGTAGTAATATCATTATTATGTATTAATAATGATGTGCAAGGACCAAACAATAACAAAGTTTTTACCAAAAACCATTTCCAAATTAGGTTCAAACTTCAGAGATCAAAAACATTTTTTTTTTCATTTTTGTGAAAAGTGTCGATTAGGTCGATGCTAGTTTTTTATTTTATAAAAAAAATAAATAACACATAACATGTAGTTTGTAATATTTAACGATATCCAGAAATAGGGACTAAAAATAATTATTTTGAAAATGAAGGGACGAAACAATGACAAAATTGTGATCAGTGACCATTTCCAGATTAAGGTCAAACTTCAGGGACAAAAAACATATTTTTCCTTTATTAAATTATATTTAGACCTAGAATTATATTTCACATAATCGCAAAATTAAATTTATTTATTTATTAATTCCAACCCATCATCGTTCATTCCATTTCATTATAAGAAATTAGTTGAAGAAACTCAATCATCTCAACTTCATTAAATTTTTTTTATCAGCAATATCTCAACTTCATTAATAACACAGCAAATATATATTTCTATTTTCTCTCTTTTATATACTTCGTATATTGAGCCAATTCCGTAACACTCCTATATAGGAAATATTGTTTTAAATGTTTGTCCATCTAACTTAAAAAATGTATTATCTATATATAGGTAATTTTTGAATTCATGTATATTATTTAAGTGAAAAAACAAAAAAACTAGTTACAACCTTTTCCTTAATAAAAAGTGAAGGACCATTGTCTACCATCGAGCCATTAGTATTTATCAATAAAATATCATTAATCAATTGTATCATGTGTTCAATCCACAATTAATCCCAAACACATTAACCCATGCTATTTCATATATTATGCGGTTGCTTAATGTAATGAAAACGTAGTATTAGATGCAGTAGATTTTGTGAATTGGCTCTTTAACAATTAAAAACCATTGTGACAAACTTTAGTAAGTGGTTATCCAGACTCAAACTCATCAAATAAACAAACTAAAATCTGCAATATAGCCTGAAACCATTTTCCTGTCCTTACCTTGCATGGTAATTTAAATTTTATCAGTATTTTTGGCCCTCCTTCGTTCTTAATTAACAGTAACAGGAGAAGAACATTTTACGATGAAGCAGAAGAACTCTACTAAGCCTCTCCAATTCAAGTTACCAGTTTCACAAGTACTACTTCAGCTATAAGTGAAATGTTTGATTAATTACAACCCAAAGCCGAAAGACGTTTACAATATGGCCACGAGGCACAAGACTTTTTCTCTTAAGATGACGAGAAGGTGTCAATGATGGTTGTGTGAAGTGGGTCACTCAAGTGAGTGGCCCAGTTGTTGAGTGGGCCCTTGCCAGTGGCAGCAGCTTGGACTGCAAAGCCCAAGAAGCCCACCATTGCAAGACGTGCGTGCTTGATCTCTGCCAATTGAAGAGTGGCTTTCTTCTCTGGGTCTGAGGCCAAACCAAGAGGGTCGAAGTAGCTGCCACCTGGGTACAGTCTCTTTTCTGGGTCAAGCTCTGCATTCCTCTGAAACTCTATGTACCCAATTACCAGAACCTCGATCCAAATCAATGTCGTGATTGAGAATGGAAGTGGTTGCCCAAGGTATGATGATCCTTCTACTAGCTCCACCTTAAAACCAAACCATGAAGAAGTGTCTTTCATTTTTCTCGTGCAGAAACTAAAGGTTACACACCAAAACCATGCAGAAACATTCGAAATTGTTGAATATAATTCTCTCATGTTAGTTTCTATTATCATTCTTTGTAAGGAAGTAAACAGAATTATCATAATAAACTTCTATTACTTCTCTCTTGTCAAGGAAAACTTCTGTCAACACTTTCTGCTAATTCATTTTCATGAACTCGTTTTCTACTGATCCAAATTCATGTAGATCTTACAAGCCACTCGAATCTTGTTACTTATTCATCATATCTCATGCCTGATTCTTAATCTAGAAAATTCATACGAATTACAATGAATAACAAATGTTTTAGATCTAAATATGATAAGGTTCTGTGATTTATGCAACCAACTACATCATAAGAGTAATGTGCGTAATATCATGCTCTGTATAAACTTGTCTGGATATAGTATAAATTTCTACATGTAAATTAAAACTAATTCGGGGAAATCCTTTTATATTTATTTATAAGTTATTTTAAATTTAAAAGAAATTCAATATATTTCTTAAAAATATTATGAAAAGATTTGTCATAATAAGTTTTGCTTCTATGAGAAATGAAAAAATTAAAACAAGTTTTCTCGTAAATTAATTTACTAATTTTGCAATCATGTTTCTATACTTTTAATTTTTCATAAATTAATTTTAGCAAGATCATTTAACTTCTTTTTTTATTTTTTATTTTCATACTTAAGGTTGAAAATTTTTCTAGCAAAGATCCTCTAAAAGTGCATTGGAAGGAAATGATTGTTATGTGGAGAAGAAGCAACAGCAGAGAACCGTACCTTGCCGGCGTCCTGCCATGTGACACCGGTGAGCCACTCGACGGAGAGGGCTCCGAGCGTGGCGAGCATGGCCCAGCGTCCGTGGATGAGCTCGCACTCACGGAACCTCTGGAGGCCGAAGACCTCGCTGTAGGGCTGGAACGGCGTGGACTTCACGTCCGCAGCCTCGGTCCTGGTTCCGATGATGATCCCGGCCTCGTTCTTCGCCAGGTTCTGGTCCAGCGAGTCCAGCTCAAACTGCAAATACTCCGCGGGCTTCCCGAGCCCGAACGGGTCGAACCCGTAGTCACCGACAAGGCTTCCGTCCAGCCACTCCGGTGCCTTCGCGCCGGGGTACCACAACGGCCTGTCCGTGCCCGGGCCCTTCGACACCTTCTTGGGCGCGGCCTTCTTCTTTGACCCGAACCCGAATCGCGCCTGGATCCGCCCCGACCCAGAATGCGCGTCCAGGAGGCGCGTCCCCATGAAGGAGGACGTTGCCGCTGCTGTAGCCGTTGCGGTGGCCATGAGTTTGTGCTAACGTGCGCGGTGGTGAGAGAGTTGTGGTGCTTGGTAGAGTTAGTGGTTGGTGTGAGAGAGAGGGATGGGAGATATATTTGATGAGAGGTGGGAGATTGGATAATCCGCGAGTGGGGATTTTGAAGCGTTGGATCCCTGAGAGTATCCATCTAACGGTGGAGATGAGGGTTGCACTTATCGTAATGTTTATCTGGAGGTGCTGACGTGGACTCTGTTTGTGGACCCGCTAAGGTTCCTGACTGTGATCGCTGTACGTGGGAATTTGTGGTGCTGGTTCGATGCTGTGTGGCTCCGACTGTGGATTTGGACAAAAAAATCTAATGCTTTTTTTCGTGGGTTTATTCTAGTTAATCTATTTGGTGTTTCGAAAATTAAAAAAATAATAATGTACCTATAAATTTATCTGGTGCAGCATTGATATTTTTTCAGCGGGTAAAGCATGGGATTCGTGAGAAATACAATGACTGAAACACCAAATATTAAAACATATGCATGTATGTAACATGTATTTTAAGTTATGTATGAAAGACTACGTTAGAAGAGCATAATTATAGTGTAATATGAAGCTGTAAAATCCGTAAATGTTCCCCTTAAGTCTCAAAGTCATCACTACTGAGGTGAATTGGCGATGTGGTTCAGAAGGCGCAAGGATGAATGACAATAGACTTGAAAGTTGTAGAAAGGGTTGTTTATACTTTGGTTCATCTATTAACCATCATCTTATCCGTTTCCTTTATTTTTGCATAAGAATCATTGAGCATGTCAAGAATAAGAATAACAAAGTTAGAGCTGAGTGTGATTTTTACTGTCATGATAAATTTAAGCATTTAAGGTTTTTTTTATAAAATTTTATAATTTAAATAGATTATATATATATATATACACCTATCCGGCCTAGGTCATTATCAATGTCAAATCCAAAATAGTCATAATAAATATTAGATGCAAGTATGAGATCTTCATGAAATAATGACCTTCCTAAATATAAGGAAAGGAGATATTTCGATTATATTTAAAGATGGGACAGTGATATTATGACTCTCATATGTTGATTCTCATCTCTTGATTCTCATCCTTTACTCCTTAACATAGTTTAATGTGGGTCATTGATTAATGTACCACTATCTTTCTCTTTGAAAGAATCAATAATCCACATTAAAACCACATCAGGCAGTAACGAGAGTCAAAAAATGAGAGTCAAAATATAATTTTCCTTAAAGATATATCATCTTATGATGTCTGTTATTATATTTGTTATCATATAATAGGCCTAAGAAAGCCTACAAATACATATTATAACATGGAGTATGTTATGGGTATTACCGAATTCGTTCTTGTTTTGACGGAAAATCTTTACATTAATTGGGTATGGTGGGATGTACATATCTATTACCTGTCCCCATATCTGTCTCCACCACATCCTGATCCCCGTTTAAATATTTAAAATATTCATTGTCTAAGTAATCTTATATATATATATATATATATACACACACACACACATACTTTTTATTTTTTATTTCTTCTTATTATTTTGTTTGTCATGAAATTCATTCTTATCTCTAATACATTTCTCATCTTATCATAACTTTTATGCAATTATGTTCAAACGATGCATGTCAATTAAATATTTTTTATGTCTCACAATTGAATATTTTTACCCTTTTTTAATATTTTTATTTATTGTATATTTTCTTTTCACGTGAGAATGTTTACCATTATCAATTTAATTGTTCGATAGTATAAACATTTCATTTATTAGGTAATATAAAAAAAAATTTCTTTTTTATTATATTATTATTAATGTTTGTTTCATGTGAAGAACTCTTTCATTTCACTAAAACATTTTCGTTATATATTAATCATTGACTAAGTTGATATTTGAAAAGTGTTCCTGCATGAACAACATTAGATTATTATGGGACTCAAACCTCATCTTACCACAATCTTTCCTCGGTCATATTTGCCATGCCTTCATCACCATATACTTGATAGAACATGAGGGGTTACCCAACGATCAAGTCAACAAAAGCTCTCAAAGTCAAATCTCTCATGCACTAATGAAAATGCATATATAAATGTATATATAAGTTATAATTAAGTTTAATTACTAATTTGGTCTCAAATTGGAGAGGGACCGAATTGCTTCATTTTGTAAAGGTTAAAATACTCCATTGGTCCTCGTTTTTGTACCAAAATCTCAATTTGGTCCTCGTATTTTTATTAATCTTAATTAGGTCCACATTTTTGTAAATTAGTAACAATTAGGTCATTTCCGTTAGTATAGAACTAACACCGTTAAGTAAGTGCCATGTGTAAGCTCCTCGTTTTTTTGAATTTTTTGGATTTTTTGAATTTAATTTTTTTTTAAAATATTTATGCCACATGTCATGTATGTAGTGTGTCACGTGTCAATCTAATATGGTGACATGTGTCAAATTATCGTATGAATCTCAATTTCGTCCTCATATTTATTAATTTGATTTGATTTCAGTCCCAAAATTTTTTAAAAATTTTCAATTTCAGACGCTCCAAATTTAGACCAAATTTTACTTTTATATAATATTATGATTATTTTTATTAAAATTGATATTTTTATTAAATATTTTAATAATATTAATTGTATTTAATATTAAAATTTTAAATATATTTATTTTAATTTGTTATAAAATTGTTTTAAAATTTTACATTTGAATTTATAAAATTGTTATTTTTAAGCCAACTCTAAAAAATTGTTGATATATAATATTATACAAATATTTCAAATATAATTTATTAATCTATATATTTATAATTTTAAAATAAAATTTAAATAAAGTTTAATGTAAAATATAAATTTAAATAAATTAAATATTGTTAAAAATATGTGATAGAAATATCACTTGTAATAAAAGTATCATCATTAAATTTATATAAAAATTAAATTTGATCTAAATTTGGAGCATATGAAATTAAATTTTTATAAAAAAATTTGGGACTGAAATCAAATCAAATTAACAAATATGATGACCAAATTGAGATTCATACAATAATTTGACAGGTGTCACCATATTAGATTGACATGTGGCACACTACAAACGTGACACGTGGCATAAAATTTTAAAAAAAATTAAAAATAATTTAAAAAATAATTCAAAAAAATTCAAAAAATTCAAAAAAACGAGGAACTAACACGTGGCACCAACTTAACGTTGTTAGTTCTATACTAACGGAAATGACTTAATTGTTTCTGATCTACAAAAATGTGGACCTAATTGAGACTAATAAAAATACAATGACCAAATTGAGATTTTGGTACAGAAACGAGGACTAACGGAGTATTTTAACCTTTTTTAGAAAAAGATGACCAAATTGAATCAAAATTATAAATAAGGGAAATAAATTAAAAATAAACACGGTCACATGATAGTAACATGACACGTGGCACTGTACAGATACAGTGTTAACGTCAATTTAACGAAAAAGACCAAATTAAACATTTTTTAAAATTGGAGGACTAAATTGAACAAATAAAATATTATGGGTCTTTTTTAAAATTCCAATGAAATTAGAGGACCAAATTAGGTATTAATCCATTTTATTATTATTAGTTTAATCTTTGTTCTTTGTATGATTTTTTTCAAGTGATGTAATATAACTTTTATTAGTATATAGAAAAAGAGATTTCATTAGAGTTTAAAAAATTGAAATAAATAAACATTTAAAATAATTTTTAATTTAAATATTTATTTTTCTTTCATACTTTTTTAAAAATATTTTTAAATTTAATCAACTAGGTTTCCTTAATGTTTGCAAATTTAATAAATGTTTTGGTTTTCACGAAATGTTATTTGGTATTCTAATTTGAAACGTATATAATTATAATATAATTTATTTTTAAATATTTGATATTGAACAAACAACATTCATTTTAATATTGAATATTTAATAATTTAATGTTTCCTTTACTGTAACTTTTTATTATTTTATAAAAATTAATTAATTGATATTGAAATAGTAAGAAAACGGGTATGGGTACGGGAACAAGTATATACCCATCACTTGGTAGGGATGGGAATGGGACAAAAACTTGATACTCGTTGGATTTGGGTGTGGGTAGAGTTGTCAAAACGAGTAACCCGACCCAACCCACCACGAGTTGACCACTTAGTGATCTAACCCAACCTGGCTCACTTATTAGCGAGTCAAAAAAAATTCAAACTCGGCCCAACCCACCATAGGTTGATGAGTTAAACGGGTTGGCTCATTAGCTCACTTAATTAAAAAAAATACAATTTCTTTCTTCCATCTTAAAAAAAAACTAAATTATAATTATGATTAAAATGTAAATAAACTTCAATAGAATCTAAATACAATCCAAAAGATGTTAAACTTCAAATATAAACCAAAATCACAAAAAATACATGCATTTTTTTTCTTTTAGGAATGGGTATATGATAGTGAAACTTGTTATCGTCCTGCCCTGTTGTCATTCTTAGTGGTGATGGAAATCACCCTAAGAGCTTGTAGCATGAGCCAATGACTAGGTCCATATTCATTTTCCTTATTTTTAAATAGTGAAATAAATGTAGAAATGTGTATAAACGTTTTCATTTTGGGCTTTATATTTTAGGACCATTTTCTTCTATAATCTATTTGAGCTTTTGTGGCCCAATTCTATATGGTTTCTTTTATTGGCCTACTTTAAAAGGCAGCTCCAATGATCCTATGCGACCCAATGTTTCTAGCAGTTTGAGCATATGTTTCTTGGGCGAATTCAGATGTGCACTCCAAAATAAAGAATACTATGAAGAAAGGGAAATATCATGCCTCTTATTTTGAGGCTCGAAAAGTTATTTGTGAACTTGGACATGATTACACAAAAATATATGCTTGTGTAAATGATTGCATTCTTTTTCGAGGTGATTATTTGAAATCAACATCATGTCTAACCTGTAAATTTCCTCGATATAAAGATTTGAATAACAAGTTACCCCACAAAGTTATGCGTTATTTCCCTTTAGCTCCAAGGTTACAACAACTATATGTATCACCTGATATTGCAAAAGAAATGAGGTGGCACAAAGATAGGCCTTTTTATGAAGACGAGAAAATGAGACATCCAGCTGATTCTATTGCTTGGAAAATTTTTGACTTAGAATATCCATCATTTGCATAAGATTCATGCAATGTTAGACTTGACCTAGCAAGTGATGGTTTTAATCCATTTGGAAACATGAGTACTTCATATAGTGTGTGGCCCGTTGTTTTAATTCCTTACAATTTGCCACCTTGGATGTGCATGAAGGATTCTTATTTTATAATGTCAACACTTATTCCGGGTCCTAAAGCTCCTCGTAATGACATTGATGTATATTTACAACCTTTGATTGATGAATTAAAAGAATTGTGGGAAAAAGGTGTAAAGACATATGACGCGTCAATGAAAGAAACATTTCAATTACATGCATCAATTTTGTGGACTATTAATGATTTTCCCACATATGGAAATCTATTGGGATGGAGTACTAAAGGAAAATTTGCATGCCCTTGTTGTAACGAGGATACATGATCCTTAAGTTTACCAAATGGAAAAAAATTTGTTATATGAGAAGTCGTCGATTTTTGTCACTTCAACATTCTTGGAGAAATAATGCCAAAGCTTTCGATGGTACTAAAGAAAAGCGTCTAGCTCCAAGACAATTATCCGGAAATGATATAGTTCTACAATATCAACAATTTGATCAGGTTAGTATTATTATTATTTTTTCTATTGAATATTGATTCAGCTATTTTTGTTTTTTTCATTATTTATTTAATTAATCGATAAATTTATATATTATTTTCTCTCTCTTAAAGATATAATTAAAGTAAAAAATATCATTTATTTAAATATTTTTTAAAATTTAAACATTACGGAAATTATACAGTTAACCCATATTAACAATTTAATTAGGTTGTTGTTATTATTTGCTTCTATCAAATATTAATTCATTTATTTTTTTATTTTTTGATTTAAATAATTGTTAAATGTATATATTATTTTTTCTCTCTTAAAGATAGAATTAAAGTAGAAGATATATTTATTTACATATTTTTTAAAATTTAAACATTACGTAGATGATGTAGTTCAACCATATCAACATTTGGTATGTTAGTGTTATTATTTGTTTTTACCAAATATTGATTCAGATATTGTTATTTTTTTTATTATTTATTTAAATAATTGTTAAATTTATATATTAATTTCTCTCTCTTAAAGATAGAATTAAAATAAAAGATATCATTTATTTAAATATTTGTTAAAATTTAAAAATTAAATTATTTTCCTTAATGAGAGATCCAATTACAATAAAAAAAATTATTTTAAAAATTATTTTAAATTTAAGTTCCAAGTATAATATATTGAAATAAACAAAATTAATTCAACAAACATGTGATATGAGTGATATATCGAAGACAGTGGTTGATATCTAATGTGTCACAGAAACATGATTTTCCATTGTACAGAAATGACTTAGTTCAATTTACAACTAATGAAAATCCAATGATACCTATGAAGGTTATTTCTGACGATGACGAAGAAAGATGAAACTATTAATTTATTAGAGGATGAAGAAAATAATATTATTGAGGAAGATGATAGTCAGTGGCGGAACTTGCTCGATATTTATGGGGGTGCCAAAATATACTTAAAATTTATATATTTAATTTATATATTTAATTATGGATCCGTAAGATTATTTAACTTAATAATAATTGAATCAATACTAAAATTTTTAGTTATATTTTGTTTTTAATGTAAATAATCATATCGTCAGCAAAAAAAATTCATCTTCCGTTTTATTTTGCAGTCTTATTTTGATAATTTTCATGGGTCAAAGATTGATTTTTTCTATTTTCTTCCTCACAGTAGCTTCCATTTTATCACTTTTAAATAATTAATTTATTCTTTTATTTCTTCATCAATATACTTATGTTTTAAAAAAAAATACTAAAAGATAATTTATCATAATCTAAATA
>Ga0214544_1010041_pt1 | contig 14282 bp, 7 predicted proteins | sample CNSS3metaG_FD_160074 | JGI IMG/M metagenome (GOLD analysis project Ga0214544, IMG submission 160074) | Root nodule microbial communities from cowpea collected in UCLA plant growth center, Los Angeles, California, USA - CNSS3 | ecosystem: Host-associated > Plants > Roots > Nodule | place: USA...
TATCCGCTCAATTAATAAAGCTTTAAATTTTCCCGCGTTTTGGGAAAATGAGGTATTATTAAACGCGCTGTTTTATTTATTCCATTTATTTATTTATAAATTAGTAATATCCTGACGGGATGTTACAACAGCTGTCAACACCCAATTTCGTCCGGCTAAATAAATAATAGAATAAATAATAATAATTTGGTTTTTTCAAAAAAAGAGTCAAAAATAAAAAAATAAAAAAATATAAAAAAATAAATAAGTTTTCTCTTTGGTTTTTTTTTTCTTTGTCTAAATAATAATAATAACAGGATAATAATAATAATAATAAATAAATAAATAAAAATAAAAAAAATCTTGTTTTAATCTTGTATGTATTTTCTTTTGAGGCTTTGTTTCTATTTTAGCCCAAAATACTCTGTACACCCACACCGTTTTTTTCTTGCAACTAACGGCAGCCCAATATTTAATTTTCATACCCCCACTCTATGCTTTGTTGTTTCTGCTCCGGATTAAGAAGTTAGTCTAATAATTAGAAATAGAATATGTTCTAATATTTAGAATTATTTACTCTGATTTTGTGCTGTGATTTTATGACACCTCCTTTTCCAGATGAGGAAAATATTAATATGTTTCTCAAGAATATCTTTTTTGTAATTATAATTAATCTGTCTTGATCACGTTTGATTTTGTGCTCTGATTTTATGACACCGTTTTTTCTTCCAGATAGAGAAAGTAGTAATATAACTCAAAACAATATCTCTTTTACTAATTAAAATCAATTTTGCTGATCACGTTTGATTTTGTGCTCTATTTTTTTCTATGATTAGATTCCCATATTATAATAATAGTAAGATCAGTTCTTGCCTTTTAAAACTCGTTGTAATTAAGGCAAACCTTTATTACTTGATTACATTAGATTTATAATGTTGTGTATATAAACCCGTCAGAAAAGGAAGAAAGGAATGAATTTTTTTCTCTCTCAAAAGTTTCTAGAGACCTCTCTCACCCTAAGCACACATTCTCTTTTAACCCTCGCACATAAAAAATCCACTCATTTTCGATCTCCACGCCCACGTGCTTCTTAGTGTTCCAATGCAACTATTGTAAGTCTGATCTCCCGTTCAGGTTCGCAAAATTAATTTTTTATTGTGTTATACAGTATTTCTCGAGATGTGTTTTTGATCTTGGTTGAATTTGATGTTTTCACTATTTCTTTTTTATATGGAAAAAAACATTACTGTCAAGCTTTTTGGGGTTGATTAGTTTTATAATTAAGGTTTTGTTGATTGCTTTGGGTTGTGAACATTGTTGCGTGAATAAGTGAGAGATATCATGTTTTGACATTGTATGAATATGTTGTGTCATGTTTTTCATATTAAGTTTTTAAAAGTTGTTATTTTACATTTTACAAAGAATATATATATATATATATATATATATATATATATATATATATGTTTATTCTAAATGTTATTTTCTAATATTTTATTTATTTATTTATTTTCCTAATGTTTTCATAAATTGAATATATAATAGTAACGATTTTTTTGGGTATCATATCTTATTTCAAAAGTTTTTTTTTTCTTTAACGAAAATAATGATAAATAAATAATTTAAATACCTTTTTAACTTTTAAAATGTATAAGTGCTTGTATGACCGCTCGCGTCATCTTAGTACTTAATACCTTCGCTCTTTTATACAATTACTAAAAAAAATACAAAATTTTCAAATATTAAAAAAAAGTGATATCAACATCTTCGAACAAATTGTTTTCAAAAAGTCTTTTTCATAAAGAACTACGTGACCACCCTGATTCTCCATTATGAATGGAGATACTTAGGAGCAAGGAGTAATCCTTGTCGGGCCCAAAAAACAAAAAAATCTTTTTTGTTTTCTTTGTACCATCTTAGGATGGGCGTTGTAGGGTGCTAACACATTCGCTACGCGTAATTAACTCTCTTACCCCCAATCTCTGTTTTCGTAGACCTTGCTCTTTTGTATGGTTTTCCTTAGTTTCCTATAATAACTATGGTAACGACTCCAAACTCTTTTTTTACAAATTAATTTTATTTTTTGGTTCGTTATCCCGTCACCATTTCGGTTGTGACAAGTGGGATAGAAGGATAACAGGGTTACCATGTGAACTTTAACTGAAACCATGAAAAACAACTCGGAAAGGAAAGCAAGGTTCATGACCAACTTACGTGAGATGGAGCGAACTCTTGAGCTGGTACGAACGAGCGGGAGCTAAACCCTAGCAGAGCTCAGTTTTAGGTGTAAGGGGAAAGATGACGGCTGAGTTTTCTGAAAGTACAAGAGACAAGTGAGCTAGGACAAACTTAGGTCTGTTTTTCCTTTTTTGGACCAGTCCTAAAGCCCAATAATTTGGACATCCTATTAAAATAAGGGCATATGGGCCTTACAGTCCAAACAAACTATAAAACAATACTAAAATATTTGTTTGTTTGTTGACGAGAAGATATAAGTATCAAGATATTCAATTCAAGAATATTTAGTATTCATCAATCATTATTAATATATTTTATTTAAATATTTTAAAAGATCAAAGAACTAAATTAAAATTATTATTAAAATAAATATTATTCATGAAAGAATTATTTAAAATTTAATTTTATATAATTATATATATTTTATTTAAATTTGAAATTGAAATTGAAATTGAAATTATTTTTGAAATGTTAACTTTTAAAACTTTTACTTTAAGCGTAATTTATTTACATTTTAAAATTAATTTTTTATCTGAATTTATATTTTAAAATTTTATTTCGAATACTTTCATTTAAAATTAAAAAATAAAAAACATTTATCAATGAATACTCACAAGCATGACATGTAGGACAGCTATGGGGACGAATTTTCCTACATCGGATTCATAGCAGACACGCACTCTTCTCCGTTAGCATCACTACAAACCATTTGATTTTTTTTAAAAAAAAAAAAAAAACAACTATGTGAAGAATAAAAAATTGTTTAAATAATTTTCACATTGTAAAAGAAATTAATCTTCAATAATTAACGAGATTCATCTTAATATTTTACGAGTTCATGACAATATAATAAATATAGGTTTATCAATTCTAATTTTAACATAATAAAAAGAATTCAGAACATCAATTTAGAGATAACTAGTCTGTGACCCGTGCGTATGCACGGGTCTTTTTTCTTTTGTTTTTATATAATATTATTATTATATTTTTCTAAATAAATTTAAAAATATATATGTCACCATTAAATATTAATAATAATATTATTAATTATTATAAATTATAACTTTTTAAAAAATAAAAAAAAATATTTAGTAACATTATTAAGTACAATAACAATTATTATAATTAAGAAAACATTTACAATAAATACAACACTATTATTATTATTATTATTATTATTATTATTATTATTTATGTTAGCAATATTAATGTTAAAGTTAATATTAATGCTAATGATAACAGTATTAATATATAATTATATATATATATATATATATATATATATATAAATACATATTTTATATGTCCTTTTTTTATAACCTAATCATCTTAATTATTATATTTTAAATTTAAATAATTATTTATATAAAAAAGTTATTTTTAAGTTTTATTATTTTATTAATTTCAATAATTAATTTTTAAATTCAAATGATTACTTTGATATTGAGATAAATCAACAACAAAACAAATAGAAAGTGCAAATAATTGAGATATGATTACATAATAAATAAAAGTAAAATGTGTGTCTAAATATTACAATAACTACAACAACAATAATAATAATAATATCTCATGATAAAATAATAATAATAATAATAATAATAATAATAATAATAATATAATAATAATAATAATACAACAAAACGTGGCTAACCACTATTAAATAATAATGATAATAATAATATAACAATAAATATTATTATTATTGTTATAAAAATAATAAAAATATAATACAACTAATAAAAATACTGACGATAAAGAAAATCAACTTCACTATTAATACTAATGCAACTGACAACAATATTAATTCAAATAATAATACCCATACTAATTATTATATTATTAATGTTAATAATATTAATGATAATAATAATAATACTAATAATATCATTAATAATTATTATTATTATTATTATAATTCTAATAATAGTAATAATAATAATAACAATAGTATTAATTGGTATAAAATTAATATAACAATAATTAAGATAATAATAATAATGATGATAATAATATTAATAACAATAATAATAATGATAATAATATTAATAACAATAATATAAAAATAATATTGATAATGAAAATACTAAAAATAATAATATTAGTAATAATAATACTAAACAATACTTAAATAATAATAATAATAATAATAATAATATAAATAATAATTATATTGATAATAAAAATAATATTAATAATAATAAAAATAAAATAATATCAATAATAATAAAAATAATCATAATTACAATAAAATAAAAATAAAAATACTAACTATAATATTATTTATAATAATAATACCAATGATAATAATAATATTAAAAAAATATATAATAATAATATATATATATATATATATATATATATATATATATATATATTTAATGCTTTTTCTTATTTTTAGAATTTTATCCTCTTCATTTTTTTTAAAATTTAAATAATTATTTGTAATAAAAAAATTATTTTTCATTTTTGTTATTTTATTAATTTTGTAACTACTTATTTAAATTTAAGTAATTACTTAGATGTAGAAATAAATGAAAAACAAAATAAATACAAATGCAAGTAAATGATTTGAAATAAGATCGATAATAAATAAAAATAAAATGGGTGTATAATAATAATAATAATAATAATAATAATAATATAATAATCTTCCATATTTATAAAAATATAATAATATGGTAATATAATAATAATAATATGTTTATAGAAATATAATAATAATAATAATAATAATAATAATAACTATTATAAATACAATATGTTATCATTATATTTTTTTTTTGTAATTCTATTAATTTACTAATTTTAATAACTACGTTTTTGAATCGAAAAATTTAAAGATAAATCAGTAATAAAACAAATAAAAACTACAAATAATTAAATGTGATCTCATAATAAATAAAAATAAAATGTATTTCTAACTATACTATTAATAAAAATGATTTATTTTTACTACTAATAATAATAACAACAATAACACAAATTATAATATTAATAACAATAATAACAATTTTAATAATATTAATAATATAAAAATCAATACTAATGAAATAGATAATAATACTTATTATAATAATAATAATAATAATAATGTTAATCTACTCATGGAAATAATAAAACTAATGTTAATGTTAATAATAAGATTATTAATACTAATAAAAATATATATTTTGGAATTTTAAAATGGAAAATAATAGTTTCAAATAATAATAATATTAGTATTAATAACAAAATATATATTTTGAAATTCTAGCAAATTTGTTAACATCAACCTGTAACGCCAGGCCAAACTTAATTGATGTTAATTCATCACTAATTTTTAAATTGGTTTTTTTATAAAATCAATTTAGCTTCGGCTAAGGATGATAAATTAAATAAAAATAATTTTCATACAATACTTCCATATTTAATAAACATAAACAAAAAAATTAAATAGAAAAATTTATAATAGATGAGAGTGTATAAAGGAGATGAATGTGGATGGAAGAAATGAATATATATGAAGGAAGTGTATGATAAGAAGAAAGTGGATAAAAGAAATAAGGAAGAAAAATATAGATAAACGTGTGTAAATAAAAAAATATAATATGGTTAAACGAGATAAATATTAATGAAAGATATGACTACGAGGAAATTGATGAAAGTAGAAAATTTATTAACCTTAAATCTGAGCTATTAAATAAAAAGTAATATATGCTTTATATTTAATGATAAAAACAGACAAATTCATAATATATATATATATATATATATATATATATATATATATATATATATATATAAAAGGCCCATGAAAATCCACCTTACTAATCCTGCCCTAAACTAAAGGGGATGTTCTTGTAAGTGGGCCTAAAGGGCTGACCCAGTAGATAAAGTCCTTTCCAGTTGTCCTAAGTCTCATTTTCCACTCTTTCACAGAACTTTGAGTCGCAGCCGTCAACCCCCCTCTGTTAGGGTTCTGCCTCCGCTGTTACGTGAGTCAGGAAGTTCCGTCACTCCATGTAAGTGACTTTCGAGTTCGTGCTAGTTCCATTTTGTAACCTTTTTGTGATCTGTTGTAAGAGTCTTGGCTAACCCCACCGGTCTGGTTCTATTCCACTCTCACAGCAGCCCTGTAGTGCATCCTTGGAGCTGCCGTACTCGTGATCACGTAGTAGGGATCTTCGCTAAGTTTTTCCAGGTACGGGAAGTTAGAGTTCTTTGTTTCCAGTCGTTTTGGTCTGTGTTTGCGTTGGTTGCTACTTGTATGGTTTAATCTTTCGATTTGATGCGTGAGAACACTCTGTATGTTTGGTTGGTTTGAAAAACATGGCTGTTCCAGATGAGCCAGTGGCGAGACCTGTAAATCTCGCCCAAGCGAGTCGGTCTCGCCTAGGCGAGATGAAACAGGGAGCTCGCCTAGGGCTTCTGTGCGAAAGGTCGCCCAGGCGACCAGCTCGACGTTTTGAGCGAGCGAGTATCTCGCCCAGGCGAGAGGGGTCTCGCCTAAGCAAGATCCCGCATGTGCTCCTGCTCCCCTTTCGAGCCCTCGCCTAGGCGAAGGGGAGGCTCGCCTGAGCGAGCACGTCTCGCCTGAGCGAGCACGTCTCGCCTGAGCGAGCACGTCTCGCCTGAGCGAGACCCCTCAGCCTGAGCGAGGGATTGAGCAAGGCAGTGCGCTGTTTGGGTGCTCGTTTACTCTTGGATGATTGATATTGGTTTGGGTGTGAATTGTATGATGAGAAACATGTATATAATGGAGTATTGTGCGTGCTTGGCATGAATCACGAATTGTGTATGACGGGTCTAGTATGAAAGTTGGCATGTGAAATGAATGAGTGGTGTGGAACTAAAAGAACATGGTATTGATATGAAATGAGGCCCTAGACTCATGGGGTGGCGATGATCAGAGGTATGGATTCAAAATATGATGTGTATGAGGAATTTATCTCAAGGGTTGGTATGGAAATGAAAATATGATTTAATGTTCCCTTATTGCTGAGTTATGAATGTTGGTTCGTGTCAGCGTGTAAATTTTCTTGGGGTCTCTAGGTGAGACCTTCGAGGTTGCGCTTCAGTGGTCGGGACGTAATTCCATGGCCCCTGTTAGTGGGTGTCCATGGTGGTGCCCCATCTGTATAACTAGGTAAGGATTCAAGGTAAGGACTGCATCCTGACACTCTAAGGGGCTAGTTAGTCTCACTTAGAGCGGACTGACTCCTGTGGTGAGAGTAGCAGGAGGTCTGAAATTCATTAAGGGCTAACCTTGTGGTGAGGGAGATTTGATTCATCGTAACACTTGTAACACATAGCTCGGAGATGAGCAGCTCAGGGTCGAGCAGGGGTATCCACCACAAGTGCAAGCATCCGCTGAATCCGACTAAGTTATACGTATCCGGATGAGTCGAGTCGAGTCGTAGTGTATTGTTTGAAGAGTCATAACATGCTTGGTTGTTATATGGATATGGGATGATGATAATGTACTTGACTGTGTGATGAATATATGTTGGCTCTAGCTTACCCGTTTTGTTGCATGGTTGTATTGTATGTGGTTGTTCTTTCTTGCGATGATCATCAATTTGATTGATGGGAGCAGATGGGCGAAGTTCTCGTGGTCAACAAGGGAATGAATGGTGATTCCGCTGCTTAGCCATCTAGGCTGGAGTTTTCTTCATGTTTTCTTTAGGGCTATGGCCCATGTATCTCTTTATGCGTTTCTATTCTACACTCTTTGTTAGACCTGTATTCAGCTTTCCTTTGGCATCGTGGTGTGCCCTAGTTTTGTAGGGGTGGTGTTAAGGACCCCAAGACTACGCTACTGTATTATTATTATGTGACGTTTTCCTTTAATTTCGCTTAATAATTAAATGGGACGTTACAATAAATATATATATATATATATATATATATATATATAATTTAGTGTCAGCGTAACAATATTAACTTAAATAAAAATAAATAAAATTAACATATGTTAAGTTTCCGCTAACCATCTTAGAGTTAATTAAACTGACATTAATAATGTCACATTTTAGCCGATGCTAATATTTATAATTTAAATTTATATTCTTATCTCACGTAAAAACATTAAATTTTGAAAGATATTTATTTGTCTAGCGTATCCTTTACGATTTAATAAACATAATTAGTATACTTATTTTTTGCGAGACTTAAATTAATATTATATAAAACTTTATATAGTTAAATGGTATCTACAATCAGTTTTTAAATTAAGTAAATTACATTAATTTATCTGAAGTGTAACTTTTTTTCGGTAGGCAAAAAATTTATTACATAAATTTTAAAATAATAATAATAAGTAATAACAATAATACTAATAATAATAATAATAAATAAATAAATAAATAAATAAATAAATAAAAGGTAGGTAAGACCACATTGAACACTGTAGTCTATGATCAACACGCGGATCCGATGAGTTAACACTTTCCTTCCTACATTAAACACAACACACACAAATCATAAATAAATCAATATATTCATTCAAAAAAATCAAGTTTACTTTCCTTAAACAAAACATCATTTGTTTAATAAAAACAAAACAATATTTAATAACGTTTTATTGATTCAAATAATTTTGGATTTACATATATTAAAATTATTACATTCGAAAATTATATATAAAAAATACGTTTTAGAACAATTAAATAGATAATTAGTAAAAAACTTAATAGAAATTAATCATTATAAAGCTGACGAACATGTCCTACCAATAATATCATTATAAATAACAAATTAACCATAGAATATTGTATCTAGCACACTATCACATAGACTTGGGTAATAATAACAAAATAATAAGATTTTATTATATAGTTCCATTCATTTTTCTTTTTCTATTTTCGTCTGTTGTCAACATTTTTAATCAATTAATTTTATTTTTTATTTTATTTTCATTCTATTTTTATTTTTCCTACCTATTCTCAACAAAGCATAACCTTTCTTTCTTCTCTTTCGATCATTAAAGACTCATATATCAGTGACAAATTATTTTATTGATAATTAATATATATATATATATATATATATATATATATATATATATTATCAAGAAACATGTGTTTTAATTTTTTTTATAATTTAAATAGGGTAAAAAAATTTAATAAAATTTTATTCATTTTTAATATGTTTGGATAAATTATTAATAATATATAATGTGATCGATCGTAAAGACCTATGAAATAGTCTAGGAGTAGTAGTAGATTTTTAGGATTATATTCGAATATTTTTTTAATAAAATACTAAGACTACGAATAAAATTTTTATTAATTGACTTTTATTTTATAAAAAACCAAAATTTCTCTATAACTTCTATCTAAACTTTCCTTTTCCTTCTTTCTAGAATTTTGACTTTATTTTTCATCTTTTTAATTCACTTATATGGTGCATTGTTTGAATTGTGGAAATTTTAGTAAAGATTATAAATGTTGTTGAATGGTTATAGTTTCAAGAGATTGAAAGTATATTAGAAACAATGAAATGACTCGGATATAGATAATGTGTGAATTGTATCGGTATTATTTTCTTAAGGAAGAATGTCATATTGTTACTATTATCATTGAGTAGTAGTCAATATTGTGAAGTCAATCTAACTCTACTAAACTCACAAACTTATATAGAGAATAGAGTTTATGTGATGAGAGTTGAAGGAGGTTCCTATATCGGAATTTGAGTAAGAGAACCTAGTTTGTAGTGCTAAAAGTGAATTAACTCTGTCATTAGAGATTGAGACTTGATAAATTTTGGGTCGATCATGACAACTTTTATCACAATTACATAAAAGATGCATGACTTCAAGTACTTGACTCAATGCATAAATTTTCCATATTTCAATCTAGAATAGACTATGCTAAAATTATACATGTAATGAATTGATAATTTATGTTATACTGCGAGATGTGTGGATTGACAACTCTTTTACATGACAGGGTTTGATAATATTGTTGGATAAAATACTACTAGTTTATCCTGTTGTCAATGTCTAGTTTTTATGCATGAGCATGAAATGGTTCAGGTGAGTGGAAACTAGCCATAGGATGAACTTATGAATAGAAGGTGAGATAATCTTAGTAGCTCATATAGATATTTTGTGTAGTATGCGTCCTCTCTTTGTTTTAAATAACTTTATATTTAGGAGGTTCAATACCCAATCTCGTTCGGGTGAATAAATATATTTTCGAAAAAAAAGTTTTAGTTAAGTGTAAATAAAAAAAAGTAAAATAAAATTTTCTTTAAAGATTTTAAAACTTAAAAAAAGTAAAAAAAAGAGAGATGAAAAACAGAATAAAAGAAGAAGGAAGAGTCCAATTGCTTTTTAATTATCACACTCATCCTCATGAATCCAACAACGCAACATATTTTCGTCCCGACTATTAGTTTTACTACCCTTTGTTTGTAACCGAGAACATAGTGACATGATTTTAATAATTAAAAGCAATATCTCTTTTAATGATTAGAATCAATATTACTGATGATGATTGATATTATGCTCTGATTTGCTGTGATTTGATTTTCGTTATGTGTTGTTATCATGACCAATTTCTTTCTTATATTGTTCATTACAATTAAGTTTAGGATTACATTGGTATTGTAATGTATGAATATAAATACACAGTCTGTCATATAAAAAGGGATAAAAAAGTATATTATCTACACTTTTATCTTTTTCATTACCACGGTCACACCTCCTTTTTTATCTCTTATTGAAGAAGAGAAAAATTCTTATTAGAGGAGGTATGAAGAAGGAGAGAGAGAAGGTAATTATAGTTTAGGGAACAAAAGAAGGAGATCAATAAAGAAGAAGAGGAGCTAGAAGGTTTAAAAGGTATGTCAGTACTAATATCTTTTATTTATGCATTTCCAAATTTTCACTATATTTTGTTTTAATATTGTACGTTTTTTTTCTACACCTAATTTTGGCCTTTTTTTTATCTTATTCTAAAAATCATAACAAAAAATAGTTTTTCTCATTTCTTTTAGTATTTGTCGAACACCAATTTTCAATTTTTTTTTGTTCAGAAAATATAACAAATATATATATAAAAATAGTTTTCTTTGTTTACCTTTTAGTGCTTGTTTGACCACTCATGTTGCATAACACTCATTTTTAAATAATTAAAAATATAAAAAATATAAAAAAATTTCAAAATTATAAAAAAAGAAGTCAAATCAATAATTTTTTAAAGATCCATAAAAAACTACATAACTTGATTCTCCTTTATAAATGGAGATATGTAAGAGCGATGATTAATCCTTATCAAGCCTAAAAAACTAAAAAAATATTTTTGTTTCTCTTCTACATTCATTTACTATTATTTCTGAGAAAAATAAATATTTTGAAAAATCACATTGCACGTTTAATTAAAGGTATCTTAGGACTCCCGAATCCGAAATCTATTTTTTTGCATAACTTGTCTTATCTTTTTCATTTTTTCATAATTTTCCAGAATAAACTACGATTACGACTAAAAAACTATTTTTTTAATATTTCTTTTGATTCGTTGTTCCATCATGATTTTTGTTACGCTAGGAGGGTTAAATTTGTGATAACTCGACTAGAAGTACAATACCTTAAATCAGGATGTTACATCGATTGTGGTTGAAAAATTGATTTAGTGAAAGCATGGAGTGTAAGGCCCATTTATTTTCTGCCTAATCCTTAAGGGCTGCCCCAAAGTTAGTTGGGCCTAGGGTTGGCCCAAGAAGGGGAACCATACCTTAAGTCTGCCCTAGCCTAATCTTTTCTCTTAATTCGCAGAAAACGCAGCCATCAAGTCCCTAACCTCTCCCCAGAAGCTCTGCTAGGGTTTGATCCTATGCCCCTTTCAAGCTAGCCAAACCTCGTTCTCCTGTCATGTAAGTGATTCTTGAGCCGTACTCTTGCATTCTACGTTGGTTCTCATGGTTCGGCTGGGCTCACTGTAGCAACCTTGCTATTTTTGTGTCTTTATCCACAACTCTTGAGTCCGTGTTCGAAGCTGTTGGGTTTGTTGAGTCAGGAGTCGAAGTTGTTTGCAAAACCCTTTCCAGGTAAGGGAAGCTTGAGCTTATAGTTGCCTGTAATTTTAGTATGCTTTTGGGTCTGAATCGTATGCGTGATGTATGCTCATGGTTGATTGTGTGATAGTGGTGAATACATGACTTCTTTTGGTGTGGCGTGCTGTGTTTTCGCGTGGGTACAGTGGTGGGCATTGTTTTTCTCGCCTAAGCGAGCGTGTCTCGCCCAAGCGAGACTAACAAAGGCTCGCCTAAGTTTTTGTGGGCAAATTGTCGCCTAGGCGACTAATTTCTTTTTTGGGCGAGGCGCGATCTCGCCTAGGCGAGGATGGACTCACCTGAGCGAGAATCCGTAGTGACCGCTGTTCAAGGGCTTAAGTTCTCGCCTGAGCGAGGCCTTCTGGCCTGAGCGAGACTAGGGCAGGTTTTTGTGCTCAACGCGAATGGCCCACTGGTATGGTTGCTTGTTGTATGAACTGAGAAGCATGAGATGTCTGAATTGTTGTTTATGTATGATGTTTGTATTAAGGAAACTTTTCTGATTGGTTGGTGAAACGTGTACAAAGTGTGAGTGGGACGTAATTCCATGGTTCTTTTAGAGAGCTCATTGGGGTTCCCCTTAATGGACGTAATTCCATGGGCCTTCCTAGGGGGAGTCTATGGTGGTGCCTCATTCATTGGACTTAATTCCATGAACCTCGAGGCGAGGGTTCATGGTGGTGCCTACGCAACAGGACGTAATTCCACGAGGATAATGTGGTGGTGCCTCACGACTAGGACGTAATCCCACGAAGGCCACGTGGTGGTGCCTCTTGTAAGGGTGTAATTCCGCGAATGCCTCGTGGTGATAGGGCATAATTCCACTATTTTGTGGTGGCGCCTCATTATACGTATCCAGATTTTCTAGTATTTGGAGTGATAATGGTTTGGTGTCTCCTATGTGGTTTTCCATTAATTATGCTTGACTATGGGATGGGACCTTGTGTGTTATAATATAATTATTTTGTGCTCTAGCTTACCCTTTCGTGTGTTTGTATGATTGTGTGTGGTTTCCTCCATTGCGATGATCAACAATTTTATTGACGTGAGCAGATGGGAGAACCTCTGACAGTGTTAATGATGGTGGGAATGCTACAGCTTGATAGATTGGACGGGTATTGGGCCCACTATGGGGCCCATCGCTGAAGAATTTATTAGCTATGCTTTTCTTGTCTGTCCAAGATCTAATACTATTAGTTCTCTAGTATTTTCTATTTTAGGCTGTGTGGGGCCTCTTTAAGGTTTTATGGATATGTTGGGGTACGGAGTACTTCATATACCAAATCTTCGTACTCTCTAGATATTATGCATGTGACGTTTTTATTAAATGGGTTTATCTATTTATTTGGGACGTGGAGAAATAAAAAGGGAGAACATGAATGAAAGAATTGAAATTATAATATCAAAAACAACTTCGAAATATTTTAATTTTTCAGTTTTAAAAATACAAACGAGATATTCCTTTTATAATACTCTTCCTGGTATTTTATTTTACTAAGACCCAAATATTCTTTCTAAAATACTCGTATTATTAATCTCATTAAAACGAAAAGCATAAATGATAATATACGGTGTTAATTTAAATTAGAGTGTTTTAGAAAAAAAAAAAGACAATATTAAATGAAGTAGGATCTGAAATTTAATTATATATGATAATAAAAAAAATGTATTTATTGTTTCTTATTGTAAATGAAAACAGAAAGTATTAGTTTTGGAAAACAGTCTAAAAAATCACTTTTAAAATTAAATCAATATAAAAAAATTTATTCATACCAAAACATTAAAAAAAATGCATAATTTATATTTTAATTTTCAAAAAACTTAAAATTTAATTCACATCAAATATGAAATACCATGTTTATTCTGTCAATGGGTAAGAGTATATTTTAACAATTTCATACCGTTTTGTCAACTATATGTTTTCCAACAAAAATATTGTTAGAACTATGTTCTGTCAACTATGTTTCTATATCTTCTTAATTATAAAATTAAAACTGAAGAAAAGAAATAAAAATTGGTACCAAAAA
>Ga0214544_1010046_pt1 | contig 14277 bp, 14 predicted proteins | sample CNSS3metaG_FD_160074 | JGI IMG/M metagenome (GOLD analysis project Ga0214544, IMG submission 160074) | Root nodule microbial communities from cowpea collected in UCLA plant growth center, Los Angeles, California, USA - CNSS3 | ecosystem: Host-associated > Plants > Roots > Nodule | place: USA...
GATTTTGCTTGATAATATGAGAATTTTACATTTTCATATTCTCAAAGAAATATAAGTAAAGATAAAGACACTAATTTCGTCCGGTTTCAAAAGAAACAAAGGCGAAACATGAAATCAAAGGTCACAACCCGACAACCACAATTCCAAAGGATTCAATGACCATTACCACGTAGAGGGCCTTGATCTAGAAAGTCATAAACTTTTTACAAACTAAAACTTTTTGAGAAAGATTAGACCAATCTCGAGGAGAGGGTCTACATCCAACGGATTCGGCAACCATTACCACGTAGAGGGCCCGATACCAAAACATATACTTATTGCCGATATAATTTCTTTTTGAAAAGATTAGACCAATCCTGAATAGAGGGTCTACATCTAAAGGATTCGATGACCATTACCACGTAGAGGGCCTCGATCCCAAAAACAAATAAACTTTTGCCAATATAATTTCTTTTTGAAAATATTAGACCAATCCCGAGGAGAGGGTCTACATCTAAAGGATTCGGCGACCATTACCACGTAGAGGGCCTCGATCCAAAAATAAAAACTCTTTGTAAACTAAAACTTTTTGAAAAAGATTAGACCAATCCCAAGGAGAGGGTCTACATATAAAGGATTCGGAGACCATTACCACGTAGAGGGCCTCTATCCAAAAACATAAACTCTTTGTAAACTAAAACTTTTTGAGAAAGATTAGACCAAACCCGAGGAGAGGGTCTACATCCAAAGGATTCGGTGACCATTACCACATATACTTTTTGCAAACTAAAACTTTTTGAAAAAGATTAGACCAATCCCAAGGAGAGGGTCTACATCTAAAGGATTCAGAACCATTACCACGTAGTGGGCCTCGATCCAAAAACATAAACTCTTTGTAAATTAAAACTTTTTGAGAAAGATTAGACCAATCCCGAGGAGAGGGTCTACATCCAAAGGATTCAGTGACCATTACCAGGTAGAGGGCCCCGATCCCAAAACATATACTTTTTGCAAATATAATTTCTTTTTGAAAAGATTAGACCAATCCTGAGGAGAGGGTCCACATCAAAAGGATTCGGCAACCATTACCACGTAGAGGGCCTCAATCCAAAAACAAATAAACTTTTTGCCAATATAATAATTTCTTTTTTGAAAAAGATCAGACCAATCCCGAGGAGAGGGTCTACATCTAAAGGAGGACCTGAAAATTGATTTAAGCATAAACAACACAACGTGAATGCCATGTGAAAACCTGCCCCTATGGGCTCTTAAAGTCTTGATGGTATGATGTGATGAGGGTGCATGAATGCATGCATAAAACTCTTATTTTTCCTTCCTTTCCTTTCCTTTTCCTTTTTCTTGGCATTTAGTGAATTCATCATGAATGTACCCTTTCTACCAATATTTTATTATTTTTAATTATCAGCTCAATGTGATACTTTTTCAACACATTTATGAAATGATATATATTTTTTATCAAATAAAACAAAATACAAAAACTTGAAAATAAAGTCGATATTCTTAGTTGCATCCCTTATTATGGAATCATCATGCATAGAATTTTTTAACCGCATCAGAGTTAACTGGCAATGGTAACTCCTCCCCGTCCATCCTTGTGAGAATTAGTGCCCCACCATAGAATGCTTTCTTCACCACATACGAGCCTTCATAATTTGGAGTCCATTTGCCTCTATGCTCCCTTTGTATAGGTAAGATTTTTTTCAAAACTAGATCGCCTTCATGGAACTCTCTAGGACGCACCTTTTTGTCAAACGCTTTCTTCATTCTTCTTTGGTATAATTGTCCATGACACACCGCAGTTAACCTTTTCTCCTCAATGAGGTTAAGTTGGTCAAGTCTGGCCTGAACCCATTCTGCTTCTTCTAATTGGGTTTCCATCAACACTCGCAAGGATGGGATCTCTACTTCAAAAGGGAGTACTGCTTCCATTCCATATACTAGAGAGAAGGGTGTTGCCCCGGTCGAAGTACGTACTGATGTGCGATATCCATGCAAAGCAAAAGGAAACATCTTTTGCCAATCCTTGTACGTGACCACCATCTTTTGTATAATCTTCTTTATATTTTTATTAGCAGCCTCAACTGCCTCATTCATCTTCGAACGGTAAGGAGAAGAATTATGGTGTTGAATCTTAAATTCTATACACAATTCCGCCATCATTTGATTATTTAGGTTGGTAGCATTATCAATGATGATCTTGTTAGGCAAACCATATCTGCAAATCAACTCTCTTCTTATGAAATTCGTCACTACTTTTCTAGTCACACTGGCATAAGAGGCCGCCTCTACCCATTTGGTGTAGTAATCAATTGCAACTAAAATGAAGCGATGTCCATTTGATGCTTTTGGTTCTATGGCTCCAATAACATCTATTCCCCACATTGAAAAAGGCCATGGTGATGTCAAAACATTTAGGGTTGTGGGTGCCATGTTAATATTGTCAGCATATACTTGGCATTTCTCACACTTCCTCACATGCCTACAACAATCATTTTCCATGGTTAACCAAAAATAACCAGCCCTTAAAATCTTTCTGGCCATTGAATGTCCATTCATATGTGTGCCAAAAGTACCTTCATGAACATCTTTCAATATCACTTCGGCTTCTTTTGCATCCACACATCTGAGGAGAACCATATCGTGATTTCTTTTGTATAAGACATCCCTATTTAAAATGAAACTAGCAGCCAATCTTCTTAAAGCTATCTTATCATTCTCGGTTGCCCTTTCAGGATATTCTCGAGTTTCAAGATAATGTTTGATATCAAAATACCAAGGTTTACCATCTGACTCCTCCTCGATGAAATGACAATACACCGGGTCCTCATAACTCTCCATTTTGATCATGGGTAGCTCTCTGTCTGGAACAATCTCAAACATTGATGATAAGGTAGCTAAAGCATCGGCTAATTGGTTATCTTCCCGAGGAATGTGCTGGAATGTTATAAAATCAAAATACTCTATCAACCCCTTGATGAAAGCTTGATAAGGGATTAATTTCTGGTCTCGGGTCTCCCATTCTCCTTTCAACTGATGGATACCCAAAGCTGAATCGCCATACACCTTCAAAACTTTTGCTTTTGATTCAATTGCTGCTCGAATTCCCATGGCACATGCCTCATATTCTGCGATATTATTTGTGCAATTAAAGCATAGTCTTGCTGTCATTAGTATGTATTGACTTCCCGGGGAGATAAGCACTGCCCCTATTCCATGCCATAATGCATTAGATGCACCATCAAACAACAATATCCATGCCTTTTCATCCTGGCCTCCCTCCTTCTCTTCAAACAAAACCATGATATCCTCATCCGGGAAATCAGACTGCATTGGTTGATAATCATCAATGGGCTGTTGAGCTAGATATTCAGCCAAAACGCTACCCTTGATGGATTTCTGAGTGACATATACAATATCATATTCTGACAAAAGCATTTGCCACCTTGCTATCCTCCCAGAGAGAGCAAGCTTTTCAAAAATGTATTTTATTGGGTCCATCTTGGATATCAACCATGTAGTATGACTTAAGATGTATTGTCTCAAATGATGGGCTGCCCATGCTAGTGCGCAACAAGTTCGTTCTAGCATAGAATATCTTTTCTCGCAATCTGTGAACTTCTTACTCAAGTAGTATATTGCATGCTCAATCTTCCCAGTTTGGTCATGTTGGCCCAACATACAACCCATGGATTCCTCTAGTACAGTTAAGTACAGAATAAGGGGTCTTCCGGATTCTGGTGGTCGCAGTACTGGCGGGTCTTGTAAGTACTGCTTGATCTTATCAAAAGCAGTCTGACAATCATCGTTCCATTCTAGAGCTTGATTTTTACGCAACAATTTGAAGATCGGTTCACAGGTAGCGGTTAATTGGGAGATAAATCTAGCAATGTAATTCAGCCTGCCCAGGAAACCTCGCACCTCTTTCTCCGTGTTGGGAATTGGCATTTCTATTATTGCCCTCACCTTGTCAGGATCAACCTCTATCCCCTTTTGGCTAACAATGAAGCCCAATAACTTTCTTGATTTCACACCGAATGTGCATTTAGCCGGATTTAATCGGAGTTTAAACTTTTGTAACCTTTCAAACAATCTTCTTAAGTTGACGAGGTGTTCTTCTTCAGATTCAGATTTAGCGATCATATCATCCACATAAACTTCAATCTCTTTGTGCATCATGTCGTGAAAAAGAGCTACCATCGCCCTTTGATAAGTTGCCCCAGCATTCTTGAGACCGAAAGGCATCACCTTATAGCAAAAAGTTCCTCACAATGTAATAAAGGTAGTTTTTTCCATATCCTCAACCGCCATCTTGATCTGATTATAACCCGAGAAACCATCCATAAATGAAAACAATGAGAATCTGGCCGTATTGTCCACCATAGTATCGATATGAGGTAATGGAAAATTATCCTTTGGACTGGCCCGGTTCAAGTCTCGGTAGTCAACGCACATTCGAACCTTCCCATCCTTCTTAGGCACAGGTGCGATGTTTGCTACCCATTGGGGATATCTCCCCACAGCCAAAAAACCATCATCAAATTGCTTTTTTACTTCTTCCTTAATTTTCAAGGACATCTCTAGTTCCATCCTCCTTAACTTTTGCAAGACGGAAGGACACTCTGGCTTGCGAGGGAGTTTATGTTGCACTATGTTAGTATCCAGTCCTAGCATGTCATTATATGACCAAGCAAAAACGTCCTTGAACTCCTTTAGTAGAGCACACAATTGTTCTCGTATTTCTTTCCTTACGCTAGTGCCAATTTTCACTTCTTTTATCTCTCCTACATCTCCCAAATTGAGCACTTCAACATTCTCTTGATGGGGTTTTATCTCTTTAGCTTCTTGTTCCACTAATCTCAACATTTCAGGGGAAGGTTCCCATTCATCCTCATAATCACCTTCAATATTATCAACGGGGTGCTCAAAATTAGGGAAATCGGCATTAACATTTTCAAAACATCCATCATCATATCTGCATTTTTGAGTTTATAAAATGGATAAATAAAATGAAACAAACAAAAAACGCCAATTATAAATGATTTTATTGTCACATTGAGCATAAAGATTTAAAGATTAAAAATGGTCATCTCAAAAAGTCTTAAATCCTAAAACCGCGAGTAAAGCAAAAAACTAAAACTATTACATTTTTCCCAAATTAAACATCATTGGTAAATTTGTTATCTCCCAATTGTTCAGCTGCACGTCTGTAGGGCAAGATCGCACGAAGTTCCAACTTTCAGATCCACTTCCTCCCTCGATAGCTGATATCTGACAAGTGTTAACCCATCCAGCACTGTGGAAACTTTTCTTGATGTCACAGATTTGAATCTTCCCTATCTTTCGTTCTCGACCTTCTATGCGAGCCAAAATTCGCTCCTTCTTCTCTTCGAACAACCTTCTCTTGTCTTCTTTAGTAGGCTTGTACCCCAAACCATATCTACCCTTGTTTTCAAAGACCTCTAAGGGGAAAGTTAGCCCTTGGTTATTTTTACCAAGCCCTTTTCCATATTGGTAACCCTCTTTCAGCATAACCTTGGCCATCATGAGGGAAGCACAAGACATGTGTGGGATCATCGAAAATGGTTCAACATATGCATTCCCCACAATTTCCAGTGATTGGAAAGCTGTCTCAAAGGCTTCCTCTGCTGCTTCAATGTAATGAGATGATGAGGGCCCACTCACAAGGAGGTCCTCCTCACCTGACACTATTACCAGTTTATCACCCATTATGTATTTCAGTTTCTGGTGTAACGTTGAAGGCACCACTCCCGCAGAGTGGATCCAAGGGCGACCCAACAAGCAACTGTAAGCTGGAATAATATCCATGACTTGAAATATTATTTGAAAGATACAAGGACCGATCTGAACTGGCAACTCTATTTCTCCCATTACTTCCCTCTTGCTTCCATCGAAGGCCCTTACAATCATGGCACTCGGCTTCATGTGCATACCATCACATGGCAATTTTTCTAGCGTCGATCTTGGCATCACATTTAATGAGGAACCATTATCAATTAAAACTCTTGCCATGACATGGTCCAAACATTTCACCGATACATGCAACGCCTTATTGTGTCCTCTACCTTCAGTAGGTATCTCATCATCAGTAAAGGTGAGGTAATTATTAGTAGTGATATTGCCAACAATTCCCTCAAACTTGTCTAGGGAAATATTCTGATCCACATGAGCTTTGCTGAGTATCTTCATTAACATCTTTCTATGGGAGATTGAATGCATAAGTAACTCCAAAAGGGAAATCCGAGCAGGCATGCGTTTCAATTGTTCTACTACTTTGTACTCACTCTGTTGTATGAACTTTAAAAACTCACAAGCCTCTACATCAGATATTTCTTGCTTTTCCTCTTTTTTAGGTCCTTCTTGTGTTTGCACGTCCTTTTCTTTCAAGAGTTCTTTAGTTTCTCCTGTTGTTATTCCCTCATTGCCAACTACGTCCTTCCTTAAAAAGGGTGGTGTGAAGATACAACCACTGCTTGTCATTCCTCCTATGCCTGATATATTTTCTACAACTGGCTCCCCATCAGTTGATTGATTCTTTGTTTGTTGTCCCTCTCTTAGCACATGTATATCGTACTTCCAAGGGATCGCCTTCTCACTTTTGTATGGGAAGGGTGAAGGTGATAGGATGACAACAGATTATCTTTTCGAAGATGTTGGTGCAAGAGTGGATCTAGCGAAACGAACTATCAATGGCTTTGGTGGCGACATGACAGATTCCTCGTTGGTTTATGCAAAAACTTCTTCCTCCTTACTCCCACGCCATACTTGTACAAAATTCTTATTGATCAAATCTTGCAAAAAGTTCTCAAACCTGTTGCACGACTCGATGGAGTGTTTAGCACCTGGATGGAACCCACATGCCTCATTCAAGTTATATTCTCCTTCCAACAGTCCTGTTGTTAGCAGCGCCTCAAAAAAATCCCTTCGTGAACTCCGAATTTCACTCACATTCTTTACCAACTTGGGTCCATTGAGATCAATAGCATTTATCGAAGCATTACCATGCCCAGCGAGGGGATTGGCATCGATGTTGGGTTTATCCTCTTGAAATTTTAACCACCCTGAGTCTATTAGAGCTTGTACTTTATGTTTGAAAGACAAGCATCTCTCAGTAGAGTGTCCAATGGCTCCTCCGTGATAATCACATTTGGCATTTATATCAAAATTTTTAGGATATGGCGGTTGCAAAGGTTTCATCGGGCAAATGGCTACTAAAGCATTACGGAGTAGATCTAGCAACAACTCTGTGTAAGTCACAGGAATAGGAGTGAAATGAACAAAATTCCTTTCTTGATTCCTTCAGGGACTAGCGATTTGCCCTAAAGGCTGGTTGAGATTTGTGCTAGCCTCAGTTTTCCAAGTGTTATTTGAGGCGTGTAGCGGCTGATTGAATCCCTGTTGCGGAGATTGTGGTTGGTGGGTAGCTATTGTATGAGTCACATAAGGATGTCGATTCACCTGTCGTTGTTAATTTTGAGTGTGGGCTTGGTTTTCCCACCTTGGTACTGTGGATGTTGTGTGCACTTCTACTTCTTTCTTCTTCCCTGGATTGAAACCGGGCTTTTTAGGAGTTGTAGCTGCGAGCGGGCTATATGCAATCTTTCCATTCTTCAACCCAATCTTTATCCTTTCACCTATGATGATAATATCGGCGAAAACTGAAGATACATTCCCTACCATGTGTTCATAGAACGGTGGTTGTAACGTGCTCACAAACATTGCCATCATTTCCTTATCATGAAGAGGAGGTTCCACTTGAGCAGTAAGCTCCCTCCACCGTTGGGCATACTCTTTAAATGATTATGTATCCCTTTTGGCCATGTTCTGCAATTGCAAACGATCTGGCGCAATATCCATGTTATACTTGTACTGTTTCAGAAAAGCATCTACCAAATTCATCCAAGAGCGAATGCGAGACGCCTCCAATTGGGTGTACTAACTCAACGCTACCCCAGCCAAACTGTCTTGGAAGAAGTGGATCAACAATTTGTCATCGTAAGCATAGGCAGCCATCTTTCGACAATACATGGTTAGATGGCTTCTAGGACATGTGGTACCCTTGTACTTTTCGAACTCCGGAACCTTAAACTTGTGAGGTATTGTTACATCACGAACTAAGCTTAAACCTGCAACATCGCCAAACCCATAGTTTCCACCTCCCTCAATAGCTCGTAGTCGTTCTTCCAAAATTTCTAATTTAGTTTTGGTCCCTCAACCTTAGCGAATACGGCCTGCATAGTAGAGCGTGATTTAATCTTGTCCAAAGAGTTAACACCGATAGTGGTGTTTAAAGGCTTGGGCATTACAGTCTCTCGGGGGCCCATGAAGGTAGTTGCTTCATTCTCTTGAGTATTAATTGGGAATGAGAAGGACGCATGCTCAGTCTCTAAATATTCTCCAACAGGTGGGGTGTAACCAGATGGCAATCCGTATACTGGGAAAGTAACAGGACCGCCATGAGTGCTTTCCTCACCCTTTGCCGATGAAGCTTCTCCTGATGCCTTTAAGGACTTCAAGGCCTCCAGTATTTGACCAACTTGGTCCTTTAGTTGACTGATATCTGCTTTCACTGCCTCTTATGTTGTTTCCCAATCTTCCATATTCTTTCTATTTGCTCGCGTCCTGTAGGGATGCCTTGGTTTTGCCGTATTTGTTTTTTTATTACTTTTGCTCTATTATTATTTAAGAAAAAGAAATAATAAGAAAAAGAAAAGGAAGGAAAAACAATGCAAAACGTTTAATTTATTAAACAAAATTATATAGCTGTAAGTAAATTAACATGGAAAAGAGTCAATACAAATCCCGCCCTCTAAAAAGCTCATAAATGAAATGCAAAAGAAAGAAAATCTTAATCTCTAGCCCTAGATGTCATGCTCTTCTTTTCTTCTATTAATTTCTTGCAGTGGTCCAAAAAGGTCTCAATCTTCTTCGGAGGATTAAAGATCGGCAGTGCAGACTCAGCTTCAGATAGTAATCGTGGAATGTCTTCGATGGCTCCATTGGCCAAGGACGCCAATTGCGAAAAACTTTCCTTCCAATGTCTTATTTTCCCTTCCTGCCCCAATGTGTAGTCATTCATCTGGGCAATCATTTCTTGATATCTTTTCTCGGATTCTGCTTGATGCTGACGTTCCTCATTCATCTTCATATCATAGGTCATCATTATCTCCTTCATTTGTTGCTCCATATTATTGATCTTAATCTGGGCCTCGTGCAATCTTTTTAATGCTTCCTTCTTATCTTTCTTAACCTCCTCATACATTTGATTCTTGTAGTACTCAGATGAAGCTTTTGCATCTCTTTCTTAAGCCCTTAATGTTAACTCGACGTTGGCTGCAGCAAGATCTTGTTTAACTCTGAAGCAATGATTCCTCTCTTCCCTTAGCGTCCTAAATAGCTCTTGGTACATCCTTGTCCTTTCTTCATTATCACGCCTAAGGCCTGTACATTCTTGTTGGAGCCTTTGGAGATCATTACTTAACTCGTCATTTTTCATCTTTACTACCTCTATTTCTCCTTTCAGGATTGTCACTTCCTCAGATTCTGCTGGTTGTGGTTGTTCTGAAGGAGAGAAGTCTGACTTGAAGGGTAGCTTTATCACTTTAACTCTCTCCATAATCCATCGACTGTAAGACATCTTGTCCTTAATTATCCAAGACCTTGGATCTTCCTCCACACGCATAACCTCCTCCCAAGCACACTTAATTTGTCGAATTAAATCAAGGGAAAATCCTTCCTCATAATGAGTCCATATGGGCTGCAAAGCTCCTGGACTTGGAGTGCCCCGAATGGGATACCCATATTGTCGTTGAGCTAACATAGGATTATAATTTATGCAGCTCCTTGTGCCTATGAGAGGTACATTAGGAAAATTTCCACATGAAATGATGCGTGACCTAGATTGCCAAGGAAGGCACCATCTGATCTTTCCCCCATTCAAGCTTGCAAAAAATTGGGCCCAATCCTTTGCCCCTTTAATTTCTGGCTTGTTCAATAAAACTTCTTCAACTGGACCTTCAGCATTTGAAATGCCCTTATTAATTCTTGAGATGAACCACACGTACAACACAGGTAAACAACATAACATCTTCTTCTTCTTAAACTCATGGAAAAGGTTGAGACTTCCGTACATATCAGCCAAAACTACATTAACTGGGCTTTCTGAATGATTTTTGTAAGCCACAAACACATTAATGGCGGTGTGGTCAACGATATTCTCCATGTTAGGGAAAAGCATGGCTCCGTAGAATGTGAGAGCTAACACATCCATGAATGTTTCTCCAAAACCTTCTTCAGCCAATTGCCGCAAATGCCACTCCAAATACCCTTAAGAGATGCCTCTCGAATTGCCCCTGGTAATCATTTTACCTTCTAGCTCAGCAGGATGCATTTTCAAGATCCCTGCTAACGTGACAGTTGAGATATGTTGGTCTGAGTATCTATAGGGGACCTTGCCCTTCATTGACAAACCCAAAATATGCTCAAATTCTTCTACTGTGGGTACCAATTGAAAATCTTGGAAGGTGAAACATCTTAACGGTGGATCGTAGTATTGGGCCAAAGCTGTGAGTGGTGCAACTTGAACTTCCACTTTCAGCAAACCTAATAAGTTCCCATATTTCCTCTTGAACATATTCCTTGATATGGTCTTCATTCTTCCAGCTAACTCTCTCAAATTACTCAAATTACCCTCTGCAACTTTAATGGATAATTTTTTCTTCAAAGAAACAAAATCTAATTGCCCCCTGACTCCAGATTCCATGTTAATTTTCCTTTTCTTTTTAAACTTAAACACAACTTTATAATTTTGGACCTAAAAGTAAAGAAGCATGATGAGATGACATGGGAAAACATAAATATATGGATGCAATAATATTTCATGCACTATTTTATTACTAAATCGAAAATCAAAAGGAAAGAAAGAAAAACCCAAAAAAAATTATAAAAAATAATAATTAAATAAATAATTAAAAAAGAGATACTAATAATACTAAATAAAATGAGACGAAGAAAAAAAAATCTCCCTTTGTGCCTTATCCATTAGGTTTGGTGCCTAATGGATCTAAGGTAAAATACATGCGCTTATCAGGATGGTTTCTTAATACCTAAATATCAAGGTCACTAGAGCTATGGCCCACTTCATGGCATTTTCCACGATAGTTGGTAAACAACAAGAGGTGGGAGTACCAATGAAACAAACAAACTCTAGCTGGGGTTCTCACAATGACCACTTGGGAAGTACATCCACAATGACACTGTTACACAATCCCCTTTATTTCTAAAGTTACTCAGGCCCAGGTATAGGGTCCCACTCATGTCATGCACATAGTGTGTGTGTGAAGGGAGTATAATGCATACCCAAACCCCTTCCTGCAAATAAACAAAGAAAAGAAAAAACAGACAAATATATATAATAAAGTCATCTATCCTAGGATTCAAAAGTCAAGGATAAGAATAAGGCACTACGAACAATAAATAAATAAATAAAATAAAAATCATCCAAAATTAACAAAAATATACACAATAATAATAATAAATAATAAGAAATAAAATAAAATAAAGTAAAACAAATAAAATAAGACAAAAATAAAATAAAAATAAAATAAAATAAAATAAAATAAAAAATAAAAATAAAAAATTTGAAACAACCACATCAATTTATATATTTAATTAAATGGCCTAACTCTCTAAAGTCCCTAGTGGAATCGCCATCTGTCACAACCGAAATCGCGACGGGATGACGAACCAAAAAGACAAAATTTGTAAAAACAGAGTTCGGAGTCGCCACCATAGTTATTATAGGAAACTATGGAAAACCATAAAAAGGAACAAGGTCTACGAAAATAGAGATTGGGGGTACGGGAGTTAATTACGCGTAGGAAAGGTGTTAGCACCCTACAACGCCCATCCTAAGACGGTACCTTTAATTAAAATACAAATTGAAGTGGTCTCCTTTAAATATTTATTTAAAAAATAAAATAAAATAAATAAATCAAATATAAATAAATAAAACGAAATAAAAAATAAAAAATTAATAAATTAATAAATTAACAATAATAAATAAATAAATAAATAAAGATGACAAAGAAAAACAAAGGAAACAAAAAAGATTTTTTTGTTTTTTTGGGCCGACAAGGATTACTCTTGCTCCTACGTATCTTCATTCATAATGGAGAATCAGGGTCACGTAGTTCTTTATGAAAAAGACTTTTTGAAAACAATTTGTTCGAAGATGTTGATATCACTCTTTTTTAATATTTGAAAATTTTGTATTATTTTTTTAACAATCTTATAGAAAAGCGAAGGTATTAAGTACTAAGTCGACGCGAGCGGTCACACGAGCACTTATATATTTTAAAAGTTAAAAGGGTATTTAAATTATTTATTTGTTATTACTTCCTTTCAAAAAAAACTTTCGAAATAAGACATTGATACCCAAAAAAATTTGACTATTTCATATCCATAATTTATGAAAACATTAGGAAAATAAATAAATAAAAGATTAGGAAATAACGTTTAGGATTAAACATATTATTTTAATATGAAAAATTTTACAACCCCTAACATGAAAAAAAATGGCACAACATATTCATACAATGTCAAAACATGATATCTCTCACTTACTTACGCAACAATGTTCACAACCCAAAATAATCGACAAAACCTTAATTATAAAACTAATGAACCCCAAAAAGCATGACAATAATGTGTTTTTTTATATCAAAAGAAATAGTGAAAACATTAAGTTCAACCAAGATAAAAAAACATCTCGAGAAATACTGCATGACACAATAAAAAAAACTTTGCGAACCTGAATGGGAGATCAGACTTACAATAGCTGCGTTGGAACACTAAGAAGCACGTGGGGGTGGCAATTGAGGGTGAGTGGGTTTTTTTTATGTGCGAGGGTTAAAAGAGAATGTGTGCTTAGAGTGAGAGAGGGCTCTAGATATTTTTGAGAGAGAAAAATTCCTTCTTTTCTTCTTTTTCTAATGGGTTTATATACACAACATTATAAATCTAATGTAATCTCATAATAAAGGTTTGCTTTAACTACAATGAGTTTTAAAAGGAAAGAACTGGTCTTAAAATTATTACAAAATGAGAATCAAATCATATAGAAAACAGAGCACAAAATCAAACGTGATCAGCAAAATTAATTTTAATTAGTAAAAGAGATTTTGTTTTGAATTATATTACTACTTTCTCTATCTGGGAAAAAAAGGTGTCATAAAAATCAGAGCACAAAATCAGAGTAAATAATTCTAAATATTAGTGCATATTCTATTTCTAATTATTAGACTAACTTCTTAATCTGGAGCAGAAACGACAAAGCATAGAATGGGGGTGCGAAAACTAAATTTTAGGCTACCATTAGTTGCAAGAAAAACGGTGTGGGTGTATAGAGTATTTTGGGCTAAAATAGAAACAAAGCCTCAAAAGAAAATACATACAAGATTAAAACAAAGTTTTTTATTTATTTATTTATTTATTATTATTATTATTATCCTGTTATTATTATTATTTAGACAAAGCAAAAAAAAGACCAAAGAGAAAACTTATTTATTTTTTTATACATTTTTTTGAAAAAAACAAATTATTATTATTTATTCTATTATTTATTTAGCCAGATGAAATTGGGTGTTGACAATATCCAAAGTAGACAATTCTCAAAAAATCGGTGGCAAAATGCCTTATATGCCTCGGTTTCTGAGACCCGAAGCCAAAAAAATGGCTAATATTTCAAAAATGCGACTGGGTGTTTGATGTTTGGACTCAGGTGGCAGGAAAACCTGTGCCAAAAACACTTTCTGCCTTGGTTAAAAATTGAACCGAGCCCATAAGATTTATTTAGGGTTCAAATCACGAAAACATTGTTCCTTGTCTTCCTTGCGCCACTCTTGATCTTTTCTCTCTTTGGTCTCTCTTTAATCAGCGTCCACCAGGCTATTCTGGTGCACGCTGCCACTACTCCGACGAGCTTCTACGGTGCCTCGGTCCCAACCACCGTCGCGCAACCACATTCTCCCAAGGGGTTAGTCGAAAATGCAAAAAATGACGTGTTCCCTTTTTTTTTGCGTTTTGTATAATTTTTTTACAATTTGGGTTATTGTTTTATGTTTTGTTGATGTTTTTTATTATTTTTTCATTTCTTATGCTATTTTATACAGTCTCTTGTGTTTTTTATTGTCTTTTGTAGCTATCGAAAACGTGGGCATCGTTGCATTGCATCAGCTTCCATTGTCATTCGTTTATGAC
>Ga0214544_1010047_pt1 | contig 14276 bp, 10 predicted proteins | sample CNSS3metaG_FD_160074 | JGI IMG/M metagenome (GOLD analysis project Ga0214544, IMG submission 160074) | Root nodule microbial communities from cowpea collected in UCLA plant growth center, Los Angeles, California, USA - CNSS3 | ecosystem: Host-associated > Plants > Roots > Nodule | place: USA...
AACAAGATATCATACTAGACATTACACCATATTAATAGTATTGCCTTGGGTTATGTTTAGGAAATAAGTTATGCTAGTATCAGTTCATATTAAAACATAAGTAATCATTTATATTAACCATAACATATTAAAAAATAGGATTAAATATGTTTTTGTCCTTAAAGTTTCAGTAAATTTTGAAATTAGTCCCTTTCGAAACTTTATACCAATTTAGTACTTTATATTTAAAAATGCGTGAATTTAGTCTTTCTTACCAGATTTTGTTAAGTTTATTTGATATTTTAAACGTATTTTATGATAATATTTGAGTTAACATTGAAGCGAAAATAGTCAAATGGTGTAAACAATTTAAATACTATCATGAAATGCACTTCAAACGTCAGATAAACTTAACAAAATTTGGTTAAAAAGACTAAATTCACACATTTTTAAAGATGAAGAACTATATTGGTCAAAAATTTTGAAGATGGACTAATTTCAAATTTTACTGAAATTTGAGAGACAAAAAACATATTTAATCCTAAAATATATCTATATATAAACAAGTATCCTTTGTATTTAGAGCCAAAATTTATGTCTTGATGCTCACAATTAATTCAATGAGCTGGCAGTAGGAGATGTTGGTAAGATATTTGTTCTATTTAAGGTTCATTTCTCCTCTGCACATTATCCCATTCCTTTCCTCTCTCATTTGTTCATTCATTCATTCATAATGTCGCTTAGCGGAACACTTAGCACTGAACTTTCGGTCCGCACAAGTGCAGAGAAATGGTTCGAGGCCATGACAAATAAACTCGACCAAATTCAAAACATCGCTGATGATGTTCATGGAGCCAAACTCATTCAAGGTGATGATTGGCACACCAATGATTCGCTCAAACAGTGGACTTATATAGTAGGTAAGTAAGTTTATAATTAAATTAAGGATTAAATATGTTTTTGTCCCTCAAGTTTCAGTGAAATTTAAAATTAGTCATTTTTCAAAATTTTTGACCAATTTAGTCTTTCATCTTTAAAAATGTGTGAATTTAGTTCTTTTAACCAAATTTTGTTAAGTTTATCTGACGTTTCAAGTGCATTTCATGATAGTATTTGAATTGTTTATACCATTTGACATATTTTCACTTCAATGTTAACTCAAATATTTTAATAAAATATGTTTAAAATTTAACAAAATTTGATAAGAAGGACTAAATTCACACATTTATAAGGATGAAAGACTAAATTGGTATAAAGTTTCGAAGAGAGACTAATTTCAAAATTCACTGAAACTTGAAGAACCAAAAACATGTTTAACCCTTCAATTAATTACATACATGCATATATTAATTCTTCTATAGTTCTTACAACATATTTTTGTTAATTAATGATTGGTTTTACCTGTGAAACAACAGACGGTAAGGAAGAAAAATGTGTTGAATTTATTGAATCCGTTGATGAAGAGAAAAAAACAATCGAATTCAACATCCATGGCCTAGATATCGAGGATAAATATAATGTGTTTCATTTAACCTTTCAAGCCATTGAGGATGATCCTGGTAGTCCTACAATTAAATGGAGTATTGAATATGAAAGGCAGACTAAGGATGTTCGTCCCCCATATCTGTACTTGGAATTATATGACCGTGTCACTCGAGATGTTGATGCTTATCTTTTCAAGAATTAAAGAAAATGGCAGCAAATAAGAGTTGAAAAACATGGAAGAGATCAAAGACAATGCTCGTGTATGTACTATGTTAGCTGTGATGTTTGATGTGGAGAATATAATAATATTTTTAGTTTGTGTTTGTGATAATTTAAGATGCATATGTGTGATATGTCAAGAAGGTGTTGAATAAAAGGTATCTTTGGTTTTTTTTTTCTTATTCAATTTTGTCGGTATATAATTAGCATCATAAGATGACTAGTATTAATATTTTTCCTATATTTATAATACTCAATTATATATGATAAAAAAAAGTTAAATATACAAATATTCAATTGTGTATTCAAACTTTTTGTCAATTTTCATACATGCATATTTTTCTATGATCTCTCAAAATTGTCATAAACTTAGTCTATAAAATTTCTTACTTTTTTTTCGGCCTAAATTCAATCAAATGTTATGTAAACGACTGAGGAAAAGAAGGATTTACATTAGATATTTTATATTAGTTCATTTGTAAACTAAGACTTGATCATCTTGAACCAGTTCTAATAATAAACTAATATTTTATGAAGATACAAATGAGTATTGTTTAGACTCAGTTATTTTTAGCTAAAACAAACCGAGTGTTATTTTGATATATAGTTACTCATGATATAAAATACCAAACATTGTTGGACAACAGCCACTCCTAAATAAAACTTGAGTATCACAATAACCACTCCTTACTAAAACTATAGAGTATTTTTGGAACATAGTTACTATTGGTCGAAACACGAGTATTGTTTGCCAATGATCACTCGTGGATGAAGCACTTTTGATTAGAAAAGAGTGTGATTGAAAGATCACAGAGTTGTTAACTAAAATGGATGTTATGTATTGTAATAAATACAAGATAACGTTCACTCTTTTAGGTTGCATATGAACACAAATGTTCTTTAAAAACTTATAAGATCCGAAGGGAATTGACTTTTGGATACAATGAATATAACTTAGTCATTGTCATTTTTTTTTTATCATCAAAGAATAATAAATATAATAGCGTATAATAGTTCGAGTGCTCTAACCATTTTACAAAATACAATATCATCAAGTAACTTGAATTATACATATATCTAGAATATGAATGATAGCTCAACCAAAATTCAAATGAGAATGAGTTAAAGAATCACTTTGAAAACACAATTATATTCATCAACAGAACCAAACCCCACACTAACACTACAAGAAATTTAATGATTTGCGAGGTAAATTAGCGAGTGAAATTTTACTCGCTAATTAGAGACAAATTAGCAACAAACAAATATTATAACAAAGTTGTAGCTAATTAATGAGGGACTAGACACCACATAATATAATAGTTAAGTTGTAGCTAATTAATTAGGGATTAAACACAACATAACTATGGTAGCTAAGTTGTAGTTAATTAGTTAGGGATTAGACATAATATAAATATGGTAACTAAGTTGTAGCTAATTAGTTAGGGATTAAACACAACATAAATATGGTAGCTAAGCTGTCCCTAATTAGTTAGGAATTAAACACAACATAAATATGAGCTAAGTTGTAGCTAATTTGTTAGGGATTATACACAACATAGATATTGTAGCTAAATTGTAACTAATTAGTTAGGGATTATATACAACATAATATGATAGCTAATTTGAAGCTAATTAGTTAGGGATTAGATACATAATATGGTAGCTAAGTGTAACTAATTAGTTAGGGATTAGATACAACATAATATGATAGTTAAATTGAAGCTCATTAGTTATGGTTTTAACTATAAAATGATTTTGTTCCTAATCCAAAACCAATAAATAGAATTTCTTATTAAAAAAATAATATACAAATTATTCTATAAAAAAAATTTATTAAAGAAATTTTTAAAAACATAAATATATAAATATATTTATACTTATTTTATATTAGTTTCGAATTTATTAAGAATAGAAATAAAGAGTACCTTTTTATATTACGTATAATATTAAAAATATAGGAAAATTTATTAAATTTATTTTTGGAGATATATTAATATGTATAAAAAAATTATTTTTATAAACAATACCAAAATTGAAATATAAAAATTAATTTGAGTTATTCTAAATAAAATTTAAATGTCAAATTTAACTTATTTAATAGAATGTATACTAAAATATGGAAGTATTACTTTTGCATTTCTGTTTAAAACTACTAATAGTGGTATCGTTATTATTATGTGCAGTATCTAATTAGATTAGCAACCCTTTTTCCCGGTGCTAAGGAATGACATCCAAAAAGGCACCACAGCTATTGAACTTCTCCCCTTGCCTTTCACGAGTCGCGTCAGCTGAACTTCTTTTCCCCTTTCCTTTCCCACATCGCCGTTTCACTTCTTTCTCTTTTCATCTCTATTCAGACTCCTCTCTCCGAAACCCTCAATTTCTGCTTGCGTCTTCGATGGCCCTCCAAAGATTTGTATCGATCTCCTCTGGAACTGCTTTTTTCTCCTCTGCCTCACTTGGCACATTTTCAAACCTTAATAATTGGAATTTTTGAGATTGGGTGAGTGTACGAAGGGCGAGAGCTATAGGAATGGTGTTGATGCAGTCGTGATGTGCTTTGGCAACTCATCCAAACATTTCTATTATTGGATTGTGGTGCTAAGAAGATGACGCTGAAAGTGATTGTGGTGGCTTCTTCGATCAATTTTCTCTTTGGATTCTCGATTACATTGTGGCTCGTCTTCATGTAAGTTCTTCAATTATTTTTGTACTTTTTCAGTATACCTCTTACATTGCGCAATATTGCATGCTCTGTTAGCCTCTTACATTGGGAAAATATGATTCAAATTTAATTAGTTAAAGTGTTTTCTTCAAACTATCCAAAGCTTAAACAAAATTTATACAATACATTGTTGCATGGTTTGCATGATCCGTGACTTGTATCTTTGCCATTTTTTCCACCACAGAAGACATCATTGTTGGAGTAGCTAAAATCCCAAGAAACAAATGAATTGTAATGGTGTAAAGGAGGGAGCTATAATAGGTAATCTAAGTCACATATCATCTAGCTACCTAGGAGAAAAACGAAACAGACCAAAAACTAAACTAAGCAACCAAAAACACCTTAGGTTATGTCACTGCATTGAGAAAACAATTGCAGCTGTATAAATTAAGGTTATTACTTTCATGATTACTTCAAGTATGATTGTGAAGAAGTTAAGTGATCTTGTAACCAAAATTTTGGAGAAATGTATGGGACCTAGTTTTTTCTATGTCTAAGGGGAGGAAGTTACTACTGCCTTTGGAACTGTTGAAAAATTACATGGACACGGCAAAAGTGGAATATTTTATTTAACATTACAACTGCACATTCTTCCAACTCTTCACCATTGTTAAATTTTTCTGATCTAAATACTTTTCTTCCCGCTGTTTAGTTTTAATTAAAAAGTAGTGTTCAATTTAGAATTAGGATAATAGCAACTAAGGTATAGTTAGGATTGGACACTAGTATGAGCGTTATAGAAGCAAGAGAATGCAGAGAGGGTGGTGGAATAAACGTTTAAACACTTTGGAAGGATTGATATACTTGTGAATGTTGCGGCTGGGAACTTCCTTATGTCGGCAGAGGATCTCTCCCCCAATGGCTTTCTAATAGGTTCTGTCTGTGTCACCTCTTCTTATCTTTTCTTTAATTTAAGGCAAATAGGTATATTGGTTAAAGAATTAAAAATACAAAGATTATTGAGAAGTGTCATTAATAATATGTGATTTCCATTGCATCTTCATTGTTATTATGTTGAAGGGTTGTCTAACTTATCTCATGTAAGTTGATTGGTGCAAATCCCTTTTGTACTTAAATCTGATTAATGGAATTTTTAGATTAATCGTTTATGATCTAGTTTTGGCTGCTTGAACATCAATTATTTTTGTTTTAAAGATGTTATCATTAACATCAATCAACAAACATAGGGAAGAAAAAACAATATAGTTTTTGTCTCAAGAAATTACTTTTCCTTTGACAAAAGGACGCGTGCATTCCATATTGGCTCTTTTTTAAATGGCTTACTGCCCCTGACGAGAAAAGTCAGCTACAATGCAAGGTGGATTACTTGAAGATCAATTTCTCCTTCCTGTTATTTAAAACAATTTCTCATTTTTGTAGTACTAAGTTATTGTATCTTGACCTTTTCAGGTGAGACATGTTCTTGGATTCTACGATTGTAGCTTATAAATGGAAGTGGAAAGAGACGACCAAGGTGACTTTGCAGTTGCCCGCATATCTAAAGATTATCAAGACCTAGCAGTTGGGTAATTTGCGGCCTTTATTTTCTGCATTAAAGATATCATCTCCACAGTCACTCAAGAAACATGGGGAGAACAAAATATGAAGATGATGTTGTTTTATTTTAATTTTAATCATGTACGTTGACAATTGATTTATTTGTGATGCTTAAAAACTTTCACTATGTTCTTAAATTTGACTATTTTGAATGTGATAAATTTGAAATGTTTCATATAAATTGGTTGGCAAGATTTATTATATTTTTAAGTAATATTGATAATTAAATCTATTTTATAAGGTACAAAAATAATAAGAGCATGAAACAATTTGGTCTAATGTAATTTGCTACGATTTTGTTAGAAATTAGCTAGAGATAAAGTATTACAATTGGCGAGGGATTAGCTAGGGTTTAGCTAGGTATTAATTTGCTACAATCACTTTGCTAGGGATTAGCGAGGGTTTAGCTAGGGATTAGTTTGCTAAGGATTAACTAGGGATTTGTCACAAACATTTAGCTAGGGATTAGCTAGGGATTTGTTACAAACAGTTTGCTAGGGATTTGGTACAACTAGTTTTCTAGGGATTAGTTAGCGATTTGCTACAACTAGTTTGCTAAGGATTAGCTAGGAATTTGCTACAAACATTTTGCTAGGGATTAGCTAGGGATTTGCTACAACTAGCTTGCTAGGGATTAGCTAGGGATTTGTTACAACTAGTTTGCTAAGGATTAGCTAGGGATTTGCTATAAACATTTTGCTAGGGATTAGCTAGGGATTTGCTACACCTACTTTGCTAGGGATTAGCTATAGATTAGTTAGGGATTAGCTATGGAGTAATTCTCTGGCTAATTAGCTACCTATAATTTAGCTTCAGTTCATTACCCTCGCTATTTTCTCGCTAATCCTTTGCTAAATCGTTTTGCTAGGGATCAGCGAGGGATTAGCTAGGGATTATTCCCTCGCAAATTTGGAAATTTGTTGTAGTGTAACCATTTACAAGATAAAAAAACAATACCTAATAATGAGATGTGTACATTGGAATGGGTTAGTGTCAACATTTCTTCATGTTGAAATCCTCTATACATAAAGGCCTACAAAAGTAATTGTTGCAAATTACTTCCACTTAATACGTTTGTCTACTCATAAATGCAAATGCAAAGATCCATAATGCAAATGAAATTTTACGTATGATGTCTTATTTAACCTGATTCTTGTGGATAGAGGTGTCTTTTGACATTGCGTAAGGGTTGAAAAGTTACGAGAGCCATGAACACGAAAGAGAAGAAAACGAAACTGAATTTTGTAATGTAAGTAAACGTTTTATTGTTACAGCTGATTAAGAAAAGGAAAATTATATGAAATATATATTGGTACAGAAGAAAGAAAAAGAAACTATTCTGCAGTAACCGTTTTGACTTGGTCTTGACCGTTAAGCATCGAGCGACTGTCACCATTGGATGGGCAATTTAATTGATTACTTTGACAGCCCCCTCAAGCTGGGTGTAAATGTTGAGGAGCCCAAGCTTGGTCATAAGATTGTGGAAAACAACAGGGGAGAGAGCTTTAGTCAGAATATTTTCTTGTTGGTGTTGAGTATTGATATGGAGGAGCTTGATGACTCCTTGCTTGATTTTTTCTCTTATCAAATGGCAATCTATCTCTATATGCTTTGTCCTCTCATAGAATACTTGGTTGGAAGCAATTTGTATTGCTGATAAATTATCACAGTAAAGAATGAAGGGTCGTTGGTGATCAATTTTTAAGTCTTACATAAGGTGATGGAGCCATTGAATCTCACATGTAGTTGAAGCGATAGCGCGGTACTCTACCTCAGAAGAACTTCTAGAGACAGTTTGTTGCTTTTTGGATTTCCAGCAAATAGGAGAGTTGCCAATGTATATGATGTAGCCAGTTACAGATCTTCTTGTTGTAGGGCAGCCAGCCCAATCGGAGTCGCAAAAGGCTTTCAATTGAAGATTACTGGTGGAATCAAAGAAGATCCCTTGTCCTGGATGATGCTTTAAGTAATGCAGAATCCTCATGGATGCTTGACGATGTAAGGTGGTAGGGGCTGCGATGAATTGACTTAAGTGGTGAACAACAAAGGTGATATCTGGTCTAGTGTGCGTGAGGTATATAAGACAGCCAAGAAGCCTACGAAAAGGGGTAGGATCGGTGAGAGGTTCTCCTATGTTTGTGCTCTTGTGTCTGGAAAAATTCATAGGTGTTGGCATGGGAGCAGATCCAAGCATTCCAGCCTCTTTTAGAATGTCTAGGGTGTATTTCCGCTGACATAAATGAATGCCCTTGTTGTTTCTTGCAATCTCAAAACCAAGAAAATATGTTAAGTTTCCTAGATTTTTAATTCTAAAGGTGCAGTTGAGCAAATCAGTAATGGCATTGATCTCATCTATATCATATCCTGCTAAGATAACATTATCAACATAAATAAGCAAGGCAGTGATGCGGGATTCATTAAATTTAAGATACAGAGAATGATCAGCAAAGGATTGATTATAACCATGGGAACATAAGAACTCTTAAAGCTTAGAGTACCATTGCCTACTAGCCTGTTTAAGGTCATATAAAGACTTATGAAGGTGACAGACAAGGTTTTTATCATATTCATGAAAACCTGGAGGCAAATGCATGTAAACTTCTTCATCTAAGTCACCATGTAAAACAACATTATTAACATCTAATTGTTTTAAGTGCCAATTATGTATAGAAGCTAGGGAAAGAATTAACCTGATGGTTATGATCTTGGCTACGGGTGAGAAGGTGTGTAAGTAATCTAGACCTTCTTTTTGTGTGTACCCTTTTGCCACCAAGCGCGCTTTATATCGTTCTATGCTACTATCTGCTTTGTATTTAACCTTGTATACCCATTTACATCCAATAGCATGTTTCCCTTTGGGCAAAGAAGTCACTGTCCAAGTTTTGTTTTGTTGAAGGGCTGCCAATTCTTCACTCATGGTTGTTTGCCAGTGCTTGTGTTGAAAAGCAGCTTCATATGAATTAGGCTCTTCATGAGAATCAATGGAGCAGATAACCTATCTAAAGGAAGGAGATAGCCTTGCTAGGGAAACATAAGCATTAATGGGATATCTAGATTTACTATCAGACTTAGTTATAAAAGAAGTGTGAAAATATTTTAAATAGGCAGGAACAATTTTATGCCTATTAGATCTCCTCATAAAATTATCTTCAATACCAGAATCAATAGTTTGTTCAAGATGAGTTGCGTCAGATTCATTGGAAACAGTATGATCAAATATCATTTTTGATTGTGAACAACATCATTTTCAGTATCACAGTCATTATTGGGTATAATGGCTTGAGGAAGATCTAAATCATAAGTATTTGTTTGTTCAGGAATAGAAACAGTAGTGTCATTTTTAGGAAAGTTTGCATGAATTTGAGTTTTAAAAGGAAACTGGCTTTCATAAAAAACTACATTTCTGGAAACATGAATGTCATGTGATTTTAAATCATACACAATATATCCTTTTACATTCTGTTTGAGTCCGAGAAACAAGCCTGATCTTGCCCTAGGATCAAGCTTAGTCCGATTGGCAGATATAGTAGAAACATAACACAAGCATCCAAAAACATGCAGTTGATTCATATTGAAAGAATGGTCACGCAAAATCTCAAAAGGACTAGAATTTTTAAGAAAAGGAGTGGACAAACAGTTTATTAAAGTTACAGCATATTGGACAACATAATTCCAGAAATTTTGAGGCAAATTTGATTGAAACAATAAGGCACGAATAACGTTTAAAATATGTTGGTGTTTTCTTTCAACTAACTCATTTGCTCGGGAGTCTCAATGCAACTTGTTTGATGAATGATGCCTTCAGTGTTAAAGAATTGCAACATGTTAAATTCCAAACCATTATCTGTTCTGATAATTTTAACCTTTTTCTAAAATTGAGTTTTAACCATGGAAATAAAGTTGATTAAGTGGACATGAGTTTCAGCCTTATTTTTCATGATATACAACCAAGTGAAACGAGAATGATCATCTACAGTAGTAAGAAAGTATCTATCACCGTTCATGGAAGTCATAGTACATGGGCCCCAAATGTCTACATGCACAAGATCAAAAATAAAGGAAGCATATGAAGTACTAACGGGAAAAGTCAATTTACGTTGTTTAGCTAGGTGACAAACATCACAACTTGTAGTGTCAGGAAGACTTATATATGAGAACCTTTTATTGAGAATAGCCATTCTTTGACGAGAAGGATGTCCAAGCCGCATATGCCAAATATTCTGACTTACAGTACTGTTGCAAACCCGTGAAGAGAGATTGCATCCAGCTTCTTTATCTCCCTTTAGTATGTATAATCCTGATTGAAGATCAGCTATACCAATCTTCTTGATTGACATCTTGTCCTGGATAACACAAGTGTTAGTGCTAAAATAACAGAGTATTTGGAATGAGAAACAAGTTTGGAGATAGATATCAAGTTATATGAAAAAGCAGGGATGAAAAGAAAATCTCTTATGTATAGACTTTCAGAAATCTTAGCAACACCTAAATGTGTAGTCTGAACTTTTGTTCCATCAGGTAGACTAACATTTATAGCTGATATCTATTTTGAAGAAATCATATTCGAAAGGGAACAACTTATATGATTTGTGGCACCAGAATCTATAATCCAATTATTATGATTGTTCAAACCAGTCAAAGAGAAACAATTATTTTTACCTTGGTTCATGCTGCAGGAAACAATAGGACCAACCTGATTAACATATACATTATCAGTGCCATTACCACTTTTTTGCTTCAGTAGACTCATGAGGGCTTGATATTGTTGCTGTGACAATTTAAAATCTTGGTCTTCTGCACCAGATTCATTCTTAGCTTCCTGAATAGTGTCCACACTATTCACAACGTTGTTCTTGTTGCTTGCTTTATATCTTGGTGGAAAGCCATGCTTCTTGTAACAATTTTCTATTATATGCCCATTGCGACCACAAAAGGAGCAAACCTTTTTAGCATACCTTGTGTTTTTGTTATCATTATTCTTGCTGCCAGGGAACCCGTGCTTCCTATAGCAGATAGACTTGGTGTGACCAGCTTTCTTGCAATAGCTACAAGTGACAGTGGTGCTATTAATCTTGGCTTCGACTCCATTAAAGAAATTGTGTCCTCCGATTTGCCTTTCCTGCTGAACAACATAGGAGAAGATCTTTGAAATAGATGGGATTGGGTCCATCATTAAAACATGAGAGGTGACGTTACTGTATTGTTCGTTCAAGCCTCTAAAAAACTGCATAGCGTGGTCCTCCGTCTTCCTTTGATGAGAAATTCCAGCAAGATCACAAGAACACTTAGCTGAACAATTGCAAATCAGATATGGGCGAAAACTATCTAGTTCATCCCAAAGAACTCGCATCTTGGTAAAATATTCAATCATAGAGGCATTTCCTTGTTTAAGGGAAGAAGCTTCCGATTGCAATTCAGATATATGAAGGAGGTTTCCTTGAAAGAACCTGGATTTAAGATCTCTCCATATATCCTCAGATTTATCCATCCATAGTATGCTCTGTTTGATAGAAGGTGAAACAAAATGGGTTAACCAAGACACAACCATATTGTTGCATCTCTTCCAGGCTTGATGTGTATATCAATGAACTCGACCTTATTTTTCGCACTAAGGGCAGTGGCAAACGACTTGCTCCACGAATGATAGTTGTGAGATTCCAGGACAGGTGAAACCAAAGAAATCGCTGGATTCTCGCTAGGATGGAGGTAGAGAAAATTGTGCGGAGCATTGAAATCACCATTTCCAGCAACAATCTTGGAATCATCTTGCGACGCCATGGTGAAGAAAGGGAGAAAGAGAAAACGAAAAATACAGAGTAAACCAGAAAGAAAAAAGAAGGAGAGGGTGAAAGATCAGAGTGATGCGCAGCAGAGCTCTTCAAGAGAAAAGCTCTGATACCATCTTATTTAACCTGATTCTTGTGGATAGAGATGTTGTTTGACATTGCGTAAGGGTTGAAAAGTTACGAGAGCCATGAACATGAAAGAGAAGAAAACGAAACTAAATTTTGTAATGTGAGTAAGTAAATGTTTTATTGTTACAACTGATGATTAAGAAAAGGAAAAGTATATGAAATATATACTGGTACAGAAGACAGAAAAAGAAACTATTCTGTAGTAACCATTTTGACTTGATCTTGACCGTTAAGCATCGAGCTTTGGATAGGCAATTTAATTGATTACTTTGACATGATGCAAATGAAAGTATCGGCATGGACAAGGAATTAAAATCAAAACACAATTTTCTCCACTACAATTATCGTTCAACTTCCTATAGACAATTTTAACCGTTTATACTTCTTCCTTTTCGCCTCTCCTTACCAAGTGTCCTTCCTTTCTAAATTCAGAGAAATTCTTGAAAGTTAACTTGTGATAAGAATGTAAATAATTCTGATTTTCTCACTCAAACCATTGTCACCTCCAAGTCACGTGCCACTTCCACTTGTTTTCACTTCATTGTTTTAACTCCGAGAAGGTGACATGTTTCTTATTTGAATTAGCGTATAGTCTACAGTACGAATGCATGAGTAGCATATCATCAAGTCATTTAGCTTACCGAAATTTCATCATAGTTCTTAAACCAATTTTTTATTTCGCATTACTATCAAACCATGTTTACATCAATTACTAAAACAACATAAACTAGAACATTTGTATATAATATGTTGAACGAGGGTTTGCACACTCACTACAAAAGAAAAAAACAATTTAGTCACCCATAAAATCGATAGTTAAATAAGTAAAATTGATTACAAACACCCCTAGCCATCGAATTAGCCGCCAATTTGGCGGATAATACGTACAATTTTTAATTTAATTTAAATAGTTATCGGTAGTTAAATTGGTATCTAACTCAAATAATTGTCAAATTTGTGATAATATCAGTGACTGAATCAATAACTAAATCAATTACTAAATTAGTCACAGATCGATAACAAAAATATTAGATATTAAATAATGTTTTAGTCACCGAAAATCATTCGATGACTAATTACCATATTAAATATATTTTTTAAAATAATATTTATTTTCGTTATTAAATCGGTGACAAAAACATTACATATTAAATAATGTTTTAACGACCTAATTATCATATTAAATATATTTTACACGATAAAATTTATTTTGATCGGTGGATAAAATATTATATTTAGAAACTAAATTATTTTTGTCGCTATAACAATAAATTTTACTGTATATTGATTCATTGGCAATTTTAGTGACTAATTTTCGACTATTACTATTCGGTGACTATTTTAACCATAAGTTGCGATGAAATTATTTCGATAGTTAATTTGGAGAGCTAAATTACATTTTTCTAATGAATTATATTTTTCTAATAGTGACTTTAAAGATAAAAAAAAAAAAAAAAAAAAACATATCCACCTCATGGGCGTATGATAATAATCACATGGTCATGGTCTGGTATAGCTATGTTTAAAAGACAAGGATACTTAAATAGGACGCCAATGTAGCAATATACCTAACTAAACTCAATACAACTTAGCCCAGAGATCTGTTTTTCTCATTGAATTCTATCGGTTTGAAATTAGCATCATAATATGACAAGTATTATTCTTCTAAATACTTTTTCTATTTATAATACTCAATTAATTATATAAAGAGTTCAATTCTGTATTCAATTTTTTTTTTTTTGTCAAATTTCACAAATATAACATCCCATGAAAGTAATTATATATTAAATTATGACTTGAGTTATCTTGAATATGTTTTTGAATTTCATAAGTATAACTAACTGTAATTCGACTTACCTGATGGAAATTATTTTATAGATATAATTTATATTTTTCATTTTAAATTTTGCATAATCTTTATTTGAAATTTATTGATAATAATGTAATAATATTAATTGTAATGTTTTATATTATATTTCCTTAGAATAATAGTGCATATCATATAACACTTCTTATGTTCGAATAAAAGTAATAATTTTCTTTTAGAATTTTCAAATTTATCAATGCTAAAAACTATTGAGATATTATTATTATAATTATTTATTTAACTAGAAAATATATTCTTAGCTTATTTATAACATAATTATGTATGAACATTTAGAATAGAGATGTCAAAATGGGTTTTTTTAAATTATAACATAATTTTTTTTAAAATTTTCTTTTAATTTTTTTTAAATTATTTACTACTCCAATTATATTTGTTCATAATTTCATATTTTTAAATGCTAGAATGTTGCTTAATTATATTTGAATTATTTGAATGTTTAATTAATTTGATTGTCAAGTTATATATATGTTGATACTTTAATCTTTAACTATAATCTTTATAGTAA
>Ga0214544_1010048_pt1 | contig 14272 bp, 12 predicted proteins | sample CNSS3metaG_FD_160074 | JGI IMG/M metagenome (GOLD analysis project Ga0214544, IMG submission 160074) | Root nodule microbial communities from cowpea collected in UCLA plant growth center, Los Angeles, California, USA - CNSS3 | ecosystem: Host-associated > Plants > Roots > Nodule | place: USA...
TTTTATGTGTAAATATATTATTTATTTATATATATTTTTTAGATTATTTAATAAATTATAAATAGTTTAGTAATTTAAGCGGGGACGGGTATTTGGGCGGGTATATATATATCCCCATCCCCATCCCATCCCCAGTTGAAAATTTCGGGTATTACCCATACCCGTACCCATACCCAGTCAAAGCGGGGATTCCCCGTCAAAACGGGGACGGGTTCGGGTGATACCCACGGGCACGGGTTTATTTGCCATCTCTAACTACAACTTTATGAATAGATACTTCATTGATAATTATCATTAAAGTATCGGATATGATATGTGATCCAAGTTAAAGTATTGATACATCATAACCGTATACTAATATGCTTAATATCACTACATATTACACGTCGATAAACCTAGATTCAACAACTTACATATTTTTACATTTATAGTCTTAGTAAATTGTTTTTTATTTTATACAACTACAGTACAAAAGCACGATTAAGTTCATTATAAATTCCTAATATAATTTAGTAAATCAATTTAATCTAATAAAAATTAAGTTAAATTCAATTTTCTAACATCCTTAAATGTTTTATTTTTGGATTAATTATTTATTTAGTTTCTAATTTTTGACATAAAATTGAAATTTGTCTAACTTTAAAATTTATTTTAAGTTTTAAACTTAAAAAATAATTAATATACTCCTTTTATTTCAATTTATTAAATTCTTTTACATATAAAAATGTTTTTCAACAAATATTGAAGTACAAATGTGTAATATAAACAAATTTAATGTAAATTTTTTTTAACATAATTAAGCTAAAAAAACTATATTAACTTATTTATAAAGTTTAGAGACTAAAATATATCAAAATTATATCAAAATTTTAAACAGGACAATTCCAATTTAATAACTAAAACATTCTTAACCCTTTATTTCATCTCTTTTTAAAGTTCTTTGTTTGATTTTATTTCTTAACTTTATATTTCGTCATCAAATATAATAACACTAAACTTCACTATGTAGAACAAACCATTTTTAAAGACAAATTTATAAATAAATAAAAAAAAAAAAGTTAGAGAACAATAAACTATAAATCTACAACGCCCTAAGGCACCGCACTTACAAATCTATGCCTACACAGCCATTGGTAAATGCTGCAACATAAAAGCAAAAAGAAAGAAGAAAAGAAGGTAACGTGCAGAGAACAATAAACTATAAATCAGCTTGGTTGAGAGAACGGTTACAGTAGGATCCGCTCCTAACTTAAACCTGATTTGGAGTTTAATTTACCCCACAAACTAAAACCAAAAAAAAAAAAACATCACACCAACCAAAGTTCCTATCTTTCCCGTGCCTATAGTTAAAACTTTGAAGGCAGGGAACTACCACTCCAAATTCACACACAAGGGTCCAAATTTTGAACTCTTGGTTTAAAACTCTCTCCTATTCAATAATCACTAATTTACACAATCCCGTTGACACATCACTCAATAAAAATCATAAACCTCGTGCCTTCGGCACCAACATATCAGAATTTAGTAACTAAGTCTCCCTAAAACGACTATGGCACTAACATTACCTATACTATTATTGTTCTTGACTTTTCCTTGTTAAGTCACTGCATACTGCACGTATAATGGTGCTTTTAATCATTCATCCCCTCCACTTGGTTGGAGTGCAAACAGCTTCAACTGATAACCTCTTCAACACATTTGGACAAGGGTCATGCCCAAAGTTACTGTTTGATACAGTGACCGTGCATCTGGCCTTCCCTATACATTTCTGAGATAAGTAACAAAGAACATTAGTTATGGAATCATCTATAGAAAATCTTATTGCAAAGTTGGATTAAGAAATGGAGTTGAAGAGTACCTTCTCCAAGATGGAATAGGAAGAGGGAGAATGACAAACTCCCTGCTCATAATTTCCACAGGTCCCCAAAGGAGTTCCAAAGCTTGCAAATTTAATGGAAGAGATGCTTTGGCCAGGACTGCAATGCAAGTGAACCTTGGGAGGATGGAACTCTTCTGATTTCCCATAGCTCTCAAGGTGCCAATTCCTAACATTTGGATGGTACTCAGACACATCAGCGCAGACACTGCTCACTGATCTCTTTGCAATTGAAATCTTTGAAGGCTCTCCCCCAAGTTCCTCAAAAACAACTAGCAGATTATGATTTGGCTTCAACCAAGATCGAGGTACATGGTACCTGAAATGTTTAGTACCAAATATAAGGGACTCTGAGCCTGACTGTGCCAACCATTACCTACAATGTCGACAAAAAATAATACTTACCACCGCTGGGTTGGTTTGCCACAACCAACCTGGCACTTTGGAGGTCTGAAGGTGCCTGCATAGCTGCAACCGTTGCAATTACCAACAGCTGGAGCAGTCCAGTATCTTCCAATGCTCAGTCCATTAATCCATATCTGACCTTTACCCATACCCTCCATGTCCAATGCCAACGGCTCATCTCCATCTGGAGCATCAAAATAAGTCTGCAAATATACCAATAAATTTTATCATTTTTCTATGGCCACTAATTGGTTTCCATGAGGCTTAAGCAGATTTCTGTTTATTTTTACCTTGTGCCATGTCAGTGGTTGATTTTTGTCTGAAACTAATGCTGACTGCATCCACTCTACAGAAGTGATACCATTTGGAGATGCAAGATTCATGGCCTCTCCTTTCAGCCCAACCTGTTTAAAAAGTTGGCATGTCTTGATTAAAAAATTCCTTTGAAACCAAGACTACTCAAGAAGCTAAAGTAAGACTAAGCAACCTGATAAGTCCACTTTTGCCATGATAAATCCAACTTTCCTTGGTCAAGTCCCCGGAGTACAACAGGACCAAGGATTCCTGTGCTCCAAGTCTCAAAATGTCCTCCCACATTCTATGACAACACATCCGAAAATAATGATATTAATCATTAATAGACAAGAATAAAGCCTTTATAAGCACAGTAGAGACAACGATGAGGAGAATTAGTGGACACAATGACAACTCGCTCAATTAAAAAAAAGGTTGAGATGTTTCGTAGGAAAACTCAAGGAGAAACCATATGAAATAAACCTTAAATGACTTTTCTGAAAAATTGGATTTTGACAATGGATTGCATTGATCGATACTTGGATGTAATAGGATTTATTTTTTTGGAAATTAAAGGTGGAAAAGAACTTACAGGAAGCCCAACAGCAACACTGAGCAGAGCTATTCTGTTTGTTCCAGCTCGGAGGTTTACTGGGCCAGTATATCTGAATCTCCTATCCTCCCGTGTTCCAAAGGCAGAACCTGTTTTCAATCATATTTATCATGTTTCCTTTGGCTAATAACATGGAAGGGAGATCTAGTAAAGAAGAAAGCAGAGACTACACACCTGAAAGTTGACCGTTGATAAAAACATGCACGGCATGGCCCGTGGATTGAACAATGAGAGAGGGTAGTGTGCCTCCTCGGACAAAAGATTCGGATGAATCTATATCAACACTAGAAAAATAGACATGAAATAATTAGTGAGGAGAAAATGGTCTCTAAACGTCCAGTAGCAGGATCCTATGAGAGATTCCATTAAATGTCAAAGCCATCTCATGTTGTCAATTCCATATTAAGCATCTATAAATTAGCCAACTATTTTCATGGTTAATGCAAGTAATCTGCTATTTGAAAAATGAACACAGGGAATTGTTAAGCATGAGGACTACATATTGATCAAAGTGTCAATGTGTGGTAGGCGGAACTAAAACAACACGAGATTGGCAAAGTCGCTTACTTAAGAAGCAAGCCTAAACAAATTTAGAAAATCAAGCTTACCTGGTTATATACCAAAGATAATCACTTGTATCCCGTGTTACATTTATCTGTTCCAGGAGACCAGAAGTAGTGATTGCAATTGCAGAGCTGTCATCAAGAGAAGAAACGTCCTCCTCAAATCTCTCCCATGAGAACATATGAGTATTTGTTGGCAGCATTTGCATCTGAGATGTTTGCACTCCAACCTAACAGACGAGAAGATGAATTTAGTGGCTTTATACAATTTTAAATTGTTGAATACCATTGATGACGATACTGAAGGTGTATAAAATTGTGTGCGAGGAAGCATAATGGTGATCCCAGAGTACCAAAGGAATATGGATTCAAATCTAAGACTTTTAGTACATACTTTTGCTGTATTGAAAACAGCATTTCTGCAATCAGGAAGGATGCTGATGGACCACGGAGGTAAGTTATAGTGCATATTGTTGAACATCACTCTAACAGAAGATTTTGTATCATAGTTTGCGAGGAATGCAGCACAGTCTCCAGATTTTGTAGAGTATACATGAGCCTAGAAAAAAGAAAATACTCACTAGGGTCAGTAAAGAAAGTTTTGGCACAGTGAAGAGAGAGACAGAGAAAAAGATGTTAAACCTGTTGAAAGTTCCCCAATGAAGTAACAGCAGGGTCAGTTGAAACTAAAGCCCGCTCACACATCTTGATGGCCTTGTGAAGCTCTTTCAGATGACCATACTTCGGTTGCCTAATCAAACCTATCATTTTTGTTTAACTTATGTAGTCAGTTAAATAATCAGCAATAAAGTCTGGGAGTAATGTTGGGACGACTAACGAAAGCATTTAGAGTGCGATACTTCAGACCAATGAACAAGTTTTCGGATGGAAAATTGTTGATATAGATGTGATTGAATCAATTAAATAAAAAAACAGCAATAGCCAGTAGTTACATAAATTACAAAATTATCAGTTCTCACCATATTCATCCAGTGGAGCATCATAATCATAACTTGTAGTGATGAAAGGGCCTCCAGCTGTACGGCCAAAATTGGTTCCCCCATGATACTACAATGTGCAAAGGAAAATTACTAGAGTAAATGCTGTTGTCATCATCTTCATTGTCAATTTATCAATTGAGTTAGTGGATAAGAAACCAACCATGTAGTAGTTAACAAAAGACCCTCCTTTCTGTATGAATCGGGCAACTGCAAATGCCAAATCTTGAACAGGTCTTTCATGAATTGAACCTCCAAATTCAGAAAACCTACATATTTGAGAGAAAAAATTATACAAGCTCATTTCTTTAATCCCAAACCTAGAGAGTAACAATAAAAATGATTACCAGCCACTCCAAGCCTCGGTCCACATTGAAGGCTTATAGGGTTTATTCGGAGTAAAATAATCACAGTAAAACCCATTGCATGTGTTTATCTGCCATTAAAAGGAAACAAATAGATTTATGAACCACACTCCTGAACATGCAAGGTTCTTGAAAAGGAAAGGTTGGGGCTACAATTCGTAAGATGCTCCATTTTTATATAATAATAACAACAACAACAACAACAAAAATAATAATAATAATAATAACAACAGAATCAAAAATATAAAAATATGTTGATGGTGCGTCTGAGCACAGCATGTAATACTACAGTACATAACTTTCTAGAGGAAGGATGAATGAGAATGCTCACCACTGGATCTGGTGCATCATCTTCCTTGCACATCACCCAGGGGACCCCCGTTCCCGTTTCAATAGCCATTTTTGCAGCCCAGTTCACGTAACGTTGGCCAGCAGGTCCAAGCAATTTACTCTGTGCCCCATACTCATTCTCAATCTGAAACAGCAATTGTGCATTTATCACTATTATTATAGCCATTTAGTCAGATCTAAACTGAAAAGTCTACAGCCACTAGTGGTTGAAGATAGATACACAGAAAGCAAGTAATAAATGGAGGCTAAACAACACCTGAGAGAGTATAATAGGGCCACCCTGAGATTCATAGAGTCGCTCACTCTTCATCATTCCCACAATCTTCTCAGTGAACCCTTGCATTGCCCTCTGCAACACCGTTCACGAGTCATCAACAAAACCATTTCAGTAGAAAGAAATCCCAAACTTTCCTGTAGTTAGTTAATGTAAATGAAAATTGGTTTCGAGGTGTGTGTATGTGTGTGCGGGCGCACGCGCTAGAGGGAGAGACCTTGAAAGGTTCATTGTCTGTTCTAAAACTGATGCCCGGAACATACTTGAGCCAAACAGGAAATCCTCTGCACATTACAAGAGAAATCATTGAAGAATCGAACACGACCCCACAAGACCAAAACCTCGAGTTAGAAACAAACAACACAAAAGGGTGTGAGATTTTTTAAGGTACCCGAAATTCCATTCTGCACAGACATAAGGTCCAATGCGAAGATGAGCATATAGCCCCGCTTTCTGTATTGTCTTCACGAACCTCACAAGATCGTAGCTTCCTTCAAAGTTGAACTGAAACGAATTGCGTGGAGAGAGAACAGAGATAATAAACCTCAATTTCAACAAGAAAAAAAAAATTAAGGAACTGAAATAGTGTCGGTAAAATACATTGCCAGGAGAAGGCTCGTGAACATTCCAAAAGACGTAGGTTTCAATGACGTCTATGCCTCCTTCTTTGGCCTTGTAAATCAGATCTTCCCACATCTACACAGAAAAAAAAAAGCAGTAAACAAGGTAAAGTTTCTATGGCCAAACAAGAAAACAAAATTGCCAGAAATGGAAGAAGAAAATTACATCTGGGGTACTTCTTGGGTAATGTATAGAGCCAGAAAAAAGGAGTCTCCTTTGGCCATTGATGAGAATGGCCTTTCTGTCGTAGGTAACATCACAGTGAACCCACTCCAGCTGAACACCCAACCACAACACCAAACAAAACAATGCAAACTGCATTTTGGAAACTGAGGTGGTTTCCATGCTTTCCCCAACACTCACGAAGAAGACAATGGGGGAATGCTAGGAGAGAGAAGAAAGAAAAGGCAGAGAGAGTGTGTTGGTTTGAGTGCTATGGTTTTGGTATCCAAGGAGATAGAGAAAGAGAAGAGAGTGACGAAGTTAATAAACTCACTCCGCCCAGTGTTGAGTACTGAGTAGACCAATTTATAAAAGACGTAACACAAAACAGCTTTTTTTCACACACTCATTCGTAGCCACAGGTGTCGAGAACACCGCTTCGAGCGTGGCTCTGTGCGACCAACAAATGCTCCAAAGTAACAATAATTATGTAATAATAATGGTATGTCTATTCTCTGTGCCAAACAACCATAACATAAAGAATGTGATCTAAATAAATATCGCTACGGCAACAACTCTATAATAATTAAATGCCCCAAATATTAAACATTTCGAGTTTATTTAAAATTTAAAATTAAACCACTCAAGTAAATAAATAAATGTTCTCCAACAGTTTTTTTGTTGACCGATTGTAGTAGTGTTATTTTCAGTTGTTAACGAGTAAACACTGAAGTTCGTTTCTCGCATAAAAAGCGGTGCTCCTTCGTTAATAACCTTGTATGAAAAACGTGGTACAATACGTAATACGTGAAACAGTTATTTCTCGTACTATGTGGTTTGTTGTATAGAGCTTAACATAGAATTAGTAATATAATTAGCAACAGTTTAAGCAATATATTGGTTGGTTTGATGGGTGAGTGGATGAATGCGATATTTATGGCCCACACATGAGTGCTGATTTCATGTGAACACGAAACCCTTTTTTCTTTACCTTCTTTCTTTGTGGTTTTAATTGGTCATTTCATGTGAACCAGCTCTGAGCCAACCCATTACCCTATTGTCTTCGGAACAGCCATTTACCACTGTCACAACTTCACAGTGTTGGACATTTTCTTTTAAAGCATAATCAAAGCAATAGTAAATTAAAGAATTACTATAACCATAACACACAAAACCCTCGCTTTGGATACCATACAAAAGGAAAATCAAGCCTAGCCCTTTTTGTCAATTTCTTTAGACTTTCGTGTAATACCAATTTCCTACCACCTTTATTTTTCTTGTCTCAATATTTCCGTTAAGAAAAATGATTTTTTGACTACTAAATTTTGACATATTTTTCTTACAACTTTAGGTGTTATTTTCTAAGTGATTTTTCAGTTTTCCTTTTTCTCATTCTCAATATTCAAAAACCACTTAGAAAATGACACATTTGATTATAAAATAAAGTTGTCAAAATTTAATAATCAAAATATTATTATCCTTTCGATAATGTCCCAAGCATAAGGAAAAATTAAGTGAGCGACATCACAACCTAACATTATTTAATATTTTGTAGTAATTTCATTCCAAATAGTAGTTTATTATCTTTTAAGTCAATTATTTTTCATAAATAATTTATTAATTATAATAATCAATTTTAACATATTAACTATTATTTTTAATATATGTTAGTGAAAAACCAACATGGCAAGTGCACCGGTCGCACATAGCAAGTAATAAGTATTTTATCATTCTCTCCCAAGGAACTTGTGCAACACATGACAACTCTCGCAATTCACGACTCAATTAGACACAAAGTTCACACAAACACAATGGAAACTCTTTTTTGTATTTTATGATACAGTTGGTGTCCAACAAGAAATTAACATAGTGTATTTACAATTTGTCAAGATTAGACTTCAACCATTTCATTCTCATGCATTCTAAATTATCCCAATTCCATATTCATGTTAAAATCAATTCACAAGAATACTCAAATCATATTCCTAGAGCCTTTGAGCCTATGATTACTCATCAAGTTTCAATTCCTTGAATCCTCAACAAGTGAAATCATGCATTAGTTTCAAGAATCTAAGATTACTAATGAACCAAGTTCTATTCATAGATACAAGCATCCATTAGGTATTTAATTTCAAATCTAGATTCTAAAGATGTTTCTCAACACCTCAAGAATCACAAATCAAGCATGGGAACAATCCACATCAAGCATTAAGCATGGAAATCAAATACCAACATGAATTGGAAAAGCATATAAATTAACAACACAATTTTACACAACAATTCAATGTTTTACATCTAATCTCAACAAATAGAAATTGCTCTCTATGGTGGAGAACTTAGGGTTTTACAAAATTGAAGAATATGAAAGAAATTAGAACCATGAAGTAGAAACAATCCCTCTCCCAAGGTTCTTGAATAGTGCTCAATGCTCTACTTGCGCCTCCCATTCACATCTCCGCCTCCAATTTTGTAGCCCATCATCCTCTCAAACCCAAAAGGGGTAAAACCTCCATGGATGAAGAAGGAAACCCAAGAAGGAGAAGGGAGAACACCCCTAATAGCCTCCAAGAGTCTCTCCCAAGCACCCAATGTGTTTCTATTCATGAAAAATGAGGAATCTCTTAATACTCTCGTAAAAACATGATTAAATAACCATATTCACGTATTGGGGTCAATATTCTCGCCCAGCGGCTTCACACTCGCCCAGCAAGGCCTAAAATCGACGTTCTCGGACATGCAACTCGCTGGGTGAGCCATATTTTCGCCCAGCGACTCAAATACTATAGTTCTGGTCTGTCATTTTCGCCCAGCGAGCTACCAGCTCGCCCTGCGAGTGACCCTGGCGCCCAATGGTCATTTTAGGCCTTCCAAGGTTGATCCAAGGCAGTATATACGTATAGGTGAGTCCTTTATCGATGTTTGCAGTGCTGGACTTGATCTCGGTGCCCCTCGACATGACTATTTGTGTAAAAGTCAATCTTTCATGTCCAATCATGCTTCCTTGAGTTTGAACTTGTTTTCCTCCACCAGAATTGCTTCCTATTGTTTTATTTCACACACTCATAATAGAGATTAGAAGTAAAAAAACATAAAACAACTAAAATACGAAACAATGCAAAAATAACATAAACTAAAGGATTAAACAAGATAAAAGTTATGTAGGAGTTGATTTTATTCACAAAACTTAACATCAATAAAAGGTAAAAAAACAATGTTATCAATATATTATTTAGCTACGATAAATTTGATATGATGTAAGAAATATCATGCAACATATTATAAATATAAGATTTCACAAACTGATAGCATGTTCAAATTTATTTTAATTTAAATCCACTTTCAATATATCCATATTTTTACTTATTATTCTAAATTATGATTATTTTATTGACAGAAAATAATTAGTCACTATAATAATCAATTTTGATAATAATTTATAAACTAAAATTTATTAGTAACTAAAATAATTTTTAAATTGATCTCTAATTTGGTCATTATGTAAAATTTTTTGATAGTCAAAATATTGATAACTAATATTAGTAACCAATTTAGAAATAAATTCACTATAATAATTAATTTAAAAACTGTTTTAATTAACAATAAATTTTAGTTTATAAATTGAATCCGATTCACTACGTTATTTAAAATTTTTGTAGAGTGAATTGATAAACAATGTTAGTGATGGAAGAAGAGGGAATGGTGAAAATCTGCACAATGGTGACCGTGGTGGATGTTGTCGGAATGCATAGAGGTGGTGGGTGTCGTCAGATAAAAAGGGTTAAAAAGGATAAGAGAATTTAGACAGAAAGATGGTCACCTACGTACATAGAAAAAACTACGTTAATCTAATTTAATAGCAATAGATATTTAATTGAATAAAAAAAATACAAGGACATATAAATCATTAACTTAAATATAAAAATAATTTACTAATTAAACTTGATAAATAATTTTGTATAAAGATGTTTTTGTATTATGTAATTTGTCCGACACACACTACAATACACTCGTATAAAAAACAAATCAAAGACTTTTCAATTTCTAGTGATAATTAGTTCACTACTTAATGTAAAAGAGGTTCAACCATATATATTAAATAATTCCGTCCATCAAGTTCACCAAAACCAACCGTAACAAAAAGCAAATGGCATGTACTAAGGAAATAAACTAGTCCATTTTTTATACGTGAAATTGGGGTCGTATGGCCAAAAGGGAAAATTAAGCTATATAAAAAAAGGCATAAAAATTCCTTTCTTAATATATTTTTACTAAGTGGTAGTTCTAAGTGAATAAAGAAGTGTGAAGTCAAAATTTGACTACAAAGTTCTGAGTTTGTGCAGTGAGTCAGAAACATCATATGCGTCTCTATTAATAAAATATGAGAAAGCATACAAGTTGATTCAACAGAAAATCAACTTTATGGTATTAAACAAGTTTTAGCACTCATATATTCATTCACACTTGTGCTATACCTTTTTCGATTGTTTGAAAATAAATTTTTTACAGGTTTTAAAATCAGTTTTAAAAATAAGTTACTAGCACTTGTACAAATTAATTTACGTTTATTTATATTTAATAGATGTAAGATTCACTGGGTCATAAAATGGAAGGGAGAAAGTGTTAAATTGTGAGTTTAAATCTGTAGCTGATAAAAACTAATGTTAATATAACTAACCATGAAAAATTCATAACATAATGCCAAATCCAAAATCGTCCGAGATCACTAAAGAAAATCATAAAAAGAAAAAATTGGGTGCAACATTTGATTATAAATAAAATAGAAAATGATTTATGTTCTCATTCTAATCAAAGCCAAACAGGGATGGTGTTGAGTTATTCTCTCACTTGGCTTCGGTGAATATCTTGGTTGCAGATAAAGAATTAAAGTTCGTTATTCGTTGACAGAATATTCACCTTTTCTTTTGTTGCAAAAACAGTATAAAGATAGAGAAAGCAAAAGTGTACTTTGTGCACTTGCTTTGTGTGTGTATATGATTCCTTAAAATACTTAGTTTTAACCTATCAGTTAAACCAGAAAAATTATTCTACCATGCATGTGCTCCTTAAATTAGGTTTCAGGCGCTGCAAAGAACCCAAAGTGACAGGTTTAAAATTGAGTAAATGTGGTTTATAAATATGGTTGGTTGTTCATGATATATGTCTCTGTAGCTGAAGCACCCACGTGGCCATGTTTTGTTCTCAACCCTCCCATAATTCTGCTTCACACTCTCTCGTTTACGATCTCCGAGATTTTTGATAGTTTTATCTTATAATGAGATGAAAAATAATATTATGATTTTCATTTTTTGACTTACATTTTTTATTTTTTGAGATGTTTTAGTGTGAATCGTTGATTATTCTAAAGAAAAAGACAGTAGTACATTAATAAATGGTCCACACTAAGTCACAACAAATAATAAAGGATGAGAGTAAAAAAATGAGAGTCATAGTCTCATTTTTCTAATGAAATAGCATTATTTAAGTGACTTCTCATTTTTTCTATTTTTTATATTTTAATACCACTTAAAAGATATCATTTCACATAATAAGAGAAAATTGATACAATTAGTTCTCCAATCATCATTAAATCGTCTATTTTTATTCTTTTTAGTGATGTGATATGATGATCTAACAGTGGATTAAAAGTGGATCATTTAAAGTATTATCTTTTTATGTTTGTATGATTTTTATATTTGCTTGTGTTCATAGACAACGTTTAACGCCGAAAAAAGCGGATTGAGATTGGAACTTTTAGTTCACCCACTTCATAGCCTATATCTTGGACTTTGAAATATTCTCACACCACAATCCCATAACAATAACAATATACCGTAATTAATTGACTCAATGAGTCATACTAGTATATAAATAGTAGTCATTTATATAAATTGTGTTTTTTTATCAGCATTTATGTGAATTGTGAATGACAACGAATAAAAAAAAAACATGTTCTTTTGTTGATGCTATAAAATAAACCATGCTTTTGTGTTATTCGTCCATAAATCTCGCTCCACCCACTTTACTCCTGTGAAATATTCAATGGTCATATTAAGATGCTCTTTAAAAGCATAAAGTAACAACATTTTAAATTGTCTGGGATCCGTATACACTTTCATCTCTTGCTTATCCTAGGTGAATATTTTCAGATTTCTTATATTCATGTTTTAATACTTTCATAGAGAAAGATTATCTCTCGACATAATTATGTAAGCCATATACTTTTAATGATAACACCAATTTAAAGTTTCAATAAGACAATAATTAGTGATCCGTGGTAGTGTTTGCTTTAATTAACTTTTCATTTATCGTAGAAAAGAATTACTAAAGTGTTTCCAGCGTAAACAAGGGAAATGTAGTTTAAAAAATAACTAACTAGCTTACAAATCATGTCTCAAACTAAATTATTTATATTTCAAGAAAGAGATAATTAAAAAAATGAAGGGAGTATTAAACTAAAATTATTATATAGTTTTTTAATTTCCTTTTTAAAATATTTTAAATTTTAACCTTAAAGTAGCTCCTCATTAACGTCTATGGATGTAATTTAAATTTATAAGTGAATATCTTTCATTATCTTGTAAGAAACCAGTTTATCTTTGTGAATGTTATGAATATGTTAATAGATTCAACCTCTACCGCATCCTAAATTTTAGAAATTTTATTTTATTATTTAATTTGTGTCGTGGCCAGATTTTCGAATACGAAATATGGTTCTATAGATTTTATTATATTTGGTAAAATTCAGTAATTTTATCTGATTTTGACATGTATTTACTAAGTTATTATTATTATGCGGAATAAAATGGTCACATTTTGAGAGTAGGCAAAGTTGTTACCACCAAATATATCTTGTGATGGAATAAAACAAAAAGAATAGATGAGGTAGTGACCACTATTTGAGTCATATAAAGTGAGACATCCCCTCCTTCTTATGCTGTTTTGCTTGCCAATTACGATTAAAAACGTGAAAAGGTTCCACAAATTCATTCAATTAAACTTCAACATTAATTTAACATTTAGTTCATTATACACTGCTTACATAGGCTTACGAGTTCATTGCGCGAGGAAGTAAATCAAAGTAAGAGAGAAGATAAACTAAATACGTTTTCAAAGTTAATAAAAAAGGAAGCTAATTGTGTATTCTAATTAAATTTTAAATAATAATTTTATTTTCAAGTCTTTTGAGCTATTATAGGGAAGCTAACTGGTAAAGAAAAAATGTTTTATAGAGGGATTGATCTTTTGTTTTCATTCTTATTTTTTGTTCTTTGTAACCAAATAAAACGAAATAAAAATGATGTCTTTTAAAACAACTTATTTGCTTTCAAGGGTAAAGTAAGAAATCGTACGTATTAATAAACGTACCATGACTAAATTATCAACACAAAATAATTCTAAGTTTACCAAACTTTTATCAATCCTTGGATTTACTAGATAAAGAAAATGTTTGATGACTTTAGAGTTTTCAAAACGTTAATTATATTTACTTTTTAATTTAATACCTTGCTTGTAAAATATTAAAAAGCTTGTAAAATAATTTGCAATGCGAATGATCTTTAGTAATTACGCTACATTTAATATGTTTTCTTTCTATTTTCTCAAGTCTTATTTATTTTTTTAGCCGTCCCAAATTCCCTTCACTCCTAAAATAATATATATATATATATATATATATATATATATATATATATATATATATATATATATATATATATATATTTTTTTTTTTTTTTTTTTTTATTATTTTTTT
>Ga0214544_1010050_pt1 | contig 14268 bp, 5 predicted proteins | sample CNSS3metaG_FD_160074 | JGI IMG/M metagenome (GOLD analysis project Ga0214544, IMG submission 160074) | Root nodule microbial communities from cowpea collected in UCLA plant growth center, Los Angeles, California, USA - CNSS3 | ecosystem: Host-associated > Plants > Roots > Nodule | place: USA...
TTTATATAATTTTTTATTTTATATTTTATTTTATTTTATTCTATTTTTTTATATTATTTATTATATATATATATATATATATATATATATATATATATATATATATATATATTAAGGTTTTATTCACTCGTTTGAGTGTCAACAATATACACGATTAATCTTTTGACTTTTAAACAAATATAGGTGTATCCTTTTTTTTCCCTTGGTGCATGAAATGGCTTCTCAAGGCAAATTCACAACCTAATTAATTAAACCCAAACGATGCTGTTAATACAGAAGATACTAATAGTAAATAATAATAATAATAATAATAATAATAATAATAATAATAATAATAATAATGTACAACACTACTAAAAAAATTATATTTTCTGTTAATTTTGTTTTAAAAATTTATTCGTAGAAAATATTTGTTGTGAAAAAAAATTACAATAAATTGTTACCAATTTTTTTACAAAAATATTTTGTATAAAACATTTTTCGCAACAAATTTTGTAAGAAATAATTATTTAAAAAAAAGTCACCTTCGAATTAAAATTATTAGAAATAAAATATTAAAATTTCTAGTAGTAGAAATAGTAAAGTGATACTAGCTTTTTCAAACGCAAGAATAATATAGTACAACTAATGTTCTAAATTACTACGAAATATATGAGATTACAAGGTAGAGTTTTAAATTTAATTTAATCTTATCCGTATAGAATCGGACATTTCATTTTAATTATAAGACAAAATATTTTGGATGATATGAAACTAATTTAATAATAAATTGTATAATTGATGTAATCATATTATTAAAATAAACTTTAAAACATAGTTTTTTTAAAAAAATATATAATTTTATAATTTATTTTAATTTCATAAAATCAAGTTTAAAAAGAAATTTACATAATGAACTCTAACTTTGTCTGTATTTGATCTATAAAGCGCGTAGCTTGTTGTTTCAGTGTTCTTTATTTTCAATATTTGACTTCAGTCAAAGTCAAGCTTTATGAATTTCAATTGCTTTTGTGGCTGCATGAATTGGAAAATAAGGTATGTGAGAGATTCTGCAACACAGAAAGTCAAATCGGTGGAAATTAAAATTTGTTGCATTATTAAAGATAAAGTTAATAGCTGAAAGAAAAAAAAAGTTAATTAAATCGAACCCATAATATACAAGTCTAATATAAGTTATAAGTGAGTGCACTACTGAAAATTATAATATTATATGAATTTTTTTTAAAATTTATTAAAATAATTTATAAAAAAAGACATTTTTTGTTATTTTTTTTTAATTTTAATTGGTAGGTCATTCTTTTGTGAATAACTAATTTTTATAAAATTATAAAATTTATTAATATTTTTTACAAAATTTATTGTAAAAAGTGTTTTATATAAAATATTTTATAAAAAAATTAGTAATAATTTCCTGCAAATTTGTTTATAATAAAATTTATAAATATCTTTTAAAAAAATTTTAAATATAAAATTGTAAGAAAATATAATTTTTTTTTAATAGTAATGTATCATCATATTTTAAATTTAGCAAGGCTAAAGTAGACGTACAGAAGTATTTTATTTGAGCACAAATTAAGTTATAGTTATAGATTATTTACTAAATGTTCAAAAGTTTCTTTCTTGGTGTTTGATAGTCCAAGAAGGACTAAGAAGCACATTATCAATATTACCGTAAAAAAAATACTAAACTAAGTAAAATATCATAATTAATAGATAATCATATCATATTTCTTTTTCTACTATTTTTTTTTTAACAATATATCTGCCCGTAGTCGCCACTTTAATTTCTAGATTTTGAGAATAGAAAATTATTTATGGAGGATAATATAGTTTCTTAACTAAATTTTAATTAGTATCTTAAATAATAACCCTTCATCGTATATCATTAATTAAGAAAAAAGTCATAATGTCAAAGGTATGAGAAATAAATAATATATGTCGACACGAATTTCCGAGAAAGTGTGCACAAAATTTAGACTTATGTGTTAAATTTTAATTAGACATATTTATATTCTTTAAATCAAGTGATGCTTAAAATAGTGATCTTAATATGCTCTAACTAAATATAAATTTAAAAATTAATGATAAAATAATATTGAATAAGTCGATTTTTAAAAATTAAAATTAGCATTCATAATTTTAGAAATGTATATATCCATGAAATGCAAATACGATACTAATATTTATTTAATATTAACTTTTACTTATTTATGTTGGTAAGATGCTAAATATTTTTTTTCTTGAAATGAAATCAATGTGTCAAATTTGGAAAACTCACATTCTTCTAACCTTAAGGTGGTGTTGATATTGGTCTTCCTACAAAGTATCATTTTTTATTTCCCACTTGTGAGTTTTAATAATATAGTTTATGAGAATATGAAGTTCAAAACAATTATTTGTCATGTTTCACTTTTTTTTAAATATGACACTATAATAAACAATGTTTTTTTTAATGTCTTTTGCTATTTTCATACGATATTATTTTTGGGATGAAAATCTAACCTGCTTGAATTAAAAAATCCTACTGGGCTGGAACTATTGTATTAGTCATTTGGAAAGACAAATAATTAAAAATTGTAATATTACAAATATCATGTTTTGTATTTTTTATATAAATATTTTCATCAATATTCATATTTATGATTAATCAAAAATGTTTTTAGTAATTTTTAGAAATTATGTTTTGGCAAATTCGTGGTTTGTAGAAACGAAAAAAGTAGGGTGTATGTATTAAATGCCCTTTTAAATAATGTCAATGTAAGTTTTCTTAGTGGTTCTGTCTTAGTTTTGAAAACTTTTATCTATGTTATAAGTCGTTTTAATAATCACGACAAAAATAGTGAAAAAAATATGTAAATTAGTCTTTCAAATGAGTATTTAGGCTGATAATTCTTTAATTAAAAACTCATAACGATCGAAAATTTATCTATATATATACATAATATTTATTATAAAGTATATGGAAAGACTTATGAAAATTTGAATGAAAAATCTCTTAAATATTCAATATATTGTAAGAAATAATGCAGATATTTATAAAATAATATATGTTGAAATTTTTTTATTCAAGAAACCACAAAAAGAAACTCCATATGTAATAAATATTCTCTTTATTCCATTAGTAATGGTACATGCACAAATAGCTGAATGGGTCATGGATTGTGAATAAATTTAGTCTACCATTGGTTCAGGTTAAACAAATGTTAAATTTTATGGTTAACTTTTATCTATGTTTCAACTTTTTTCACTTATAACTTGATTTATGTGGGTTGAATGTGATAATATGTTAAAATTTCACAATTTTATCTACTTTATTTCGTAATATATATTATTAGAATCTTATCTGATTCTCTCTCAATTAAACACATTTTACTCACTCCTTTTTATCTCTCATTTCAATGAAAAATAAAAATACAGATAGTTATGAAACACATTTCTTCACATTTTATTGTAAGGATGAGTGATAATAACTTTTTTGAAAAATTGATGATGAGATACATTCTAATTGCGAAAACAATATTGTGTGACAAGTGATTAATTCTCCTCCTCCTTATGATTATGTTAGAAATCTAAGTGTGAATCTAAGTTATATAGTGAATAAAAATAAGAAAGTTAATTAATCATTATATAAGGATAAAAACTCATAAATTCATTGTCTTAAGATTTAGATTGAATATGGTGTCAGTCCCTTATGTGAGGATTGGACTTATGTTTTTTTAGTGTCGTATCTCCCTGATGATTCCTTCTTGTTTGCAACTTCCTACTTTTATTGTTTTTTGGTTGTCTAAACCTTCTTCTTCTTTTTAAATGTAAGTGAGTGCTTCCATTTTAACATACTAAGTTATAGTGACCTAGAATAGATTATTTTTTACATCTTAATTGTATTGAGTTGGTATGAGAATCAATAAATAATAATAATAATGATTTTTGGGATTACTAAAGAAGTATTGTTTTTTTAAAGGAATGAACCAAATATATTTTAAAATTAAGTAGATATTTTTCATTCTTGATCATTTTAAATTCGAGCCAAGTTTTTTTAGTGCTTATAATTAAAGAAAAGAAAAATGAGAGAGAGAAACTCCCCCTCCATCTTAGGTTTTCCCCTCCATGCCTCTTCTTCATGGTCATATTGCCTTCTTCCTTTTTTCTCTAAATTTCTTCCTCATTTCTCTTCCTTTTAAAAATATAACTGCACCACAATGAAATTAAAGAGCTAATGAGCATTTTGAGCTGATCAAATTTCAAAATAGAGTAAGTTCAATTTTCATCCCTTTTTCCTTGAATATGCCTATTCTCTCTCTTTCATGTGAGTTTTTCAGTTGCTTGTGACTTTCCTACAATCTAAGCAAATCTTTATTAGTGTGGGATCGTAAAATCATATCTGACCATTGATGGGGATTTTGTTGTGTAGATATAACAATCTTTTGTTTTGAATTTGTATAAGGGAAATACAATGCTAGGAATCTTCCTTAAGGTAAGGGAAGCTAATTTTGTAGATAATCTTTATGTTTCAAATTTATAAATTGTGATATAAAATGTGACTGCAATATTTGTTATAAACTAAGAATCTTCGGTGAGAAGTGTGATTATTTTTAATGAACAATATTAGTAGTGGTGGTATTACCATGAATAGAGAGGTTATGGAAACTTGAAGAATTGTGATTGATATGGAATATCAAATTCTAAATTTTGGTAGTGGGGAAACTATTGAAATGGAGATATTAGTTGTGAATGAAAATGTTGCCAATATGAGATTGAATGAATGGGTGTGAGTTTGATAATGTTATTGATTGTATTTGAAGGATGAAAATGACTTTGATGTTGTATTGGGATCTTTAGAATCTATTTGATTGATAAATCAATTAGGGGTGTGATTAAACCTTTAATTCTTGTTTGTTGTAAAGAGTAGTGATGGGTGAATGCATTGATTAACATAGTATTGAATGTAGCATGATGTTTACATTTCTAGGAATGTAGTATGCATATGTGAGTGTTATGACATGTCAATTAGAAAATGTAATACTGGCACTAGTATGTGCATTTTTTTATAATGTAGTGTGCTAGTATACTTGTGATACAATGAGAATTAGAAACCTTAAAGTGATGGGAAATCTTGAAAACTACATTAAACTAATTTGTTGTAGCCTTGTCGGGTGACAACTTCCATCGATGGGCGCGATCCCTCCCAGTGGTCACTATGAGATTGTCATTGGGCGATGAGAGTCATCGAGACCTTGATTCTTTTTAAGTGGCATTGGACGATAGTTGTCTAGCGTTGGCCAGTAACTCTGTGAAATTATTTCCATGCTTGAAGTGTTTTACAATTTTTCTAAATAGTTATCCCTATATGCTACCTAAGGTAGTTATGATTGTATGAATATATATTTGATATGGTATGTTTACGTGTGAAGTTTTTGGTGGGTTGTGGTAGTCGAATTGGTTTTAATGTCGGGGGATAGTTTTGGAAAATGGTTTCTTTCTAGAACTTCTTTATAAATTACTATATAGTTCTTCTTTACCTTTCACAATTTGTAATGGTGACTGTATTGAGTTATGTTTATTTATGTAGGTATGTTTTTGTGAAGATTTGTGTAATAATAGTAGTCAAATTAGTTATTTCCAAAGAAAAATACAAATCTAGAGTGGGTTCAAGTGTATTGAAAGGGGATTCCGAGAGTGAAACTATCCTGACTCTACTAGTGTCTAACTTATATAGAGAAAGATAACTAGGTGGTGAGAGTCAAAGAAGGCTTCACTTGACAGACGATATGATATGAAAGAGGATCATACTAGGGAACTAGTGAAGTTAACCCTATCATGACTTGATGAATCATATTGGTTTGTTCTTGTTTTTAAAGAAGAAAGGGGTGGTAAGTATGACAAGTGTTGAGTCGCACGAGTTTATTCAATACATTAGTCTTTCAAAAGTATAGTCTAAATTCATTGTGTTGTTTGAACCACTTTGATCTGATATTTGTTTGAGCCATGAGGATTGATACTTGGGTTGTGATTTGATGAATGCTAACTATTTACGTTTTTTGATTGATTGATATAATGAATAAATTGTTGTTTGAGCCACTTGAGTTGAGAATTGAATGCGTTGGTTTGATAGTTGATTATGAAAAGTGTGAACCATTTGAGTATTTGGATTGTTTTGTTTTTTGTGGAAAATGTTCGTCGGATGAGAAGTTGAGTGATGTTAATGGGAAAAAGGAGAAAGACTAAGTTAAGGATTGAGTTTATGCCCTTGTAGTATTATGCATGAACTTTAGTAAACTAATTTTATTTTATTTCAAAGTTTTAGTTTGACAATTTTTGTGAGAAGATATGACATATTTCTTTGAGTTTATTTTTGTGAAAATTAGCTTACCCTTCACCAGTGTGTCTCTTGTTTCTTTTCTTTTGCGATAATCGTATATTTTAAATCTACAGGAATATATATAAGAGTTAATGGTGATAGTGACATTGGAGCTGGGACGAAGAAATGAAGGATTGTGATAGGAATATTGTAGTGATGAGGGAGTGTAGTTTTGAAAAAATGTACTAAATTTCCTAGTTTATATGTTGACGTATCTTATTATCTAGTCTAAAAGTTGTAATGTGATTTTTTTAAGTACCTTATTAATGATACAAAGACTGTATGATATTTAAATATTAATATATGATATTTATTAATTTTTGAGATATTGAAGGTGGGATAGCCCATGAAAAAAGAAGATCAATGTGGACCACGTCTAATGGATCAAGCTGACATATTTTGATAGCCCTAATATAAAGGATGATTATATCTATTATTAAAAGATGGAAAAAATTTGTATCTACTCAATAAAAACGTAACATGATGATATCCATTAGACAATAATACTTGCACTACAAGAAATTAACTTTCAAATATTAATGTCACTAAAATTTCAACACAATTAAAGTCGATTTACCCAAGTTAATTTAAAAAATATTATATATATATATATATATATATATATATATATATATATATATATATATATATATATATATATATGAAACTACTTAGAAATTCATGAACTAAAAATAAAAGCTTTAATAATAGCATCGAAGTTTGGAGTGATCCAAACGGTGAAGGTGATTGGTGATGAGGTGGAATGTGGATAAGAAATTGAAGAGAGGGAAAGAATGAAAGATGGTTGGATTTGGAACTTCAAAACCTTCAACGTCATCAACCATCTAGATATTTTTGCAATGAGTGGCTTCCATTAATAATAATAACCTCTAATATATAAAAAATATTATCATATCCCAATTTTATATTCCCTTCATTTTCAAAAAGGAAACAAAAACAAGCTTGTAGAAAAGAAACTAATGAGATATTAACACATAATTTAAATTTGAGATCACTTGCTAGACTATTAGTGTGCATATATAATTTCATTTTTTAGACTTTTTTTTTTCATATTTGCAATGAAAATTAACTGATATATAGCTGGATTTAGTGTTTTAATAATAAATAATATATTTTTATTGAGTTTCCAAACATGCTATAAAACATATAAAAAATGTCATAAAAGTTAATTTTTATTCATGGACCACAACATAACGAAAAATAACCTAAAATAATAAAGATAAAAACATATAAAACGCAGAGCACAGATACTCTTTGGTTTGGTTTTTCCTTCTCACACAATCTGGGAGCCACAACAAATCTTCCCCTTTTTCTCGCTCAACTAAATCTCCGCCAATGACCACCCAAGCTTCCGCCTTCTCTCTCGCCGTTCCCTCCGTCGCAACCCCTTTACGCTGCCGCCGCAATTCCCTTATTCGAGCTCGAGGTAGAATTCTTTCCAATGTAGTGCTCTCTCTCTCTCTCTCTCTCTCTCTCTCTCTCTCTCTCTCTTTTCATTACCCAATTGTATTCGATTCGTTTCCCAGGACCCCAATTGTGTGTTTATGAACCCCAGTTCTTCTCTTGTGTATGTGTAGTTTCATTGCTGCTTCGTCCAGAAAGTGTTTGTGGAAATGCTTACTCACTAAATCCTGAAATTCGGAGTTTTTTTTTTCTTTCCTTTTTATGTTATTATAGGGAAATTTGTGACACTTGAATTGGGTTTTGGGGTTGAGGTTCGTTTTGATCAAATTTGAAAGCTTGTTGGATTTTGACAAACTTGGAACAGGGGGAATAAATGCTTTTCAGCTGCGTGTGTGTGGACGGTGGGCTTGTTTTTTAAAAGAATAAAGCATTTTTTTTACATTTATTAAATTTGATAAACTATGATACAGTTTTTAATTTTTTTTTTGCTTCCATTTTTATTACTGGGTCTGCAATTCTGCTGCCTAATTTGGCAGCTGTTTGCTTTCAATTTGATGATTCGTTAACATTGCGTTTGAGTCGAAATAATTTTCTTGTTCTTTCAGTGGAACCTTCTGATAAATCCGTTGAAATTATGAGGAAGTTCTCAGAGCAGTACGCTCGTAAGTCAGGAACATACTTTTGTGTTGACAAGGGAGTAACTTCAGTTGTCATCAAGGTACAGCTTCTGTCTTTGGCATATTATTAGCTTATTCATATGAATTCTAATTATTATAATTATAATACGTAGTATACCTTTTAAGTTGATTAGAGGGTATTGCCAAAGAACCTCTTATAGTTTGATCCTCCGGGGACAGTAAGTCTTTTAACATGAGGAAGTTGTGCAATTTCGTAAGAAGTGAAAGTAATTGGCGGTTTGTTATTGTTGGTATAGGTGCACTTCAAAGTAAATTCATATTCAAAGTAAAGCTTTCTTTGTGGGATCTATGCCCATTTTAGTAACATATCAAGTGCAACGTACATATAGATGTATACTAGGCAAGGTTGTCAATAGTAAGATTTAGAGACAATGAAAAATTACTTTAAAGATATCATATTGAGCAAAATTATTTGTAGCATTAAGTTTGCGAAACCTTTATTTTAAAATAATTGAAACAACCCAATTAAATAGCTAAATAGAGAACATGCATTGAATCAATGAGTGACAAATAAAGTTGTGTAATAATCAAATAGTTTAAGCTTACAATTGTTTATTTCAATTCCTTTTCATTCAACTATTTAAGCTTATATGAATTTTCATTTTTTTTATGAGAATTGGGGAAATAAGTGTAAAAGTAAGAAAAAGAGTGAATTGTTGATCAGATAATTTCTGTCAATCACACTATATCAATGATTCATTCATGTATAAAGGTACAAAGTTGTTTAAAATTTATCTTATAATTCAAATTATTAGGTAGCTTAAGTGTATCGAGTTTTACTATTCCAATCATGAATCACACGATATCACATCTATGTTACTTGACGCTTCCTGCATTACTCCTGTAAACTGATTCTTGAATTCATTTTTAACAGTACAAAATGTGGTGGAATATTTTCCTTTCATTAGTAATTGGTTTTCTTGTGAGGCTATAACTATTACGAATTCATAAATAGGTTCCCCATCTATCCAATTTGAAACATTTGGAATGTTGAGGATATGAATACGTAATTTACTTCAGATGAAAATGTTAAGGTTTTATAAGTTCTAATGTAATATGTTTCTAAAGGGGTTTTCTGGATATTGTAAATTTTGTGCATATTTCAAAGTTAATAATTTTTTCTTTTGCATTTAAGTAGAAATTCATAGACAATAAAGAGATTGGTTATTTTGTAATTTAGAAACTCAACTTCAGCTTCCTTCTCTTAGATATTCACGATTTTCCTGTTCTAAATCAAGATTTTCCAAGGTGGTTTTGTATTTTTTAGGTTTACAATTTTCATTTTATCTTTTCTTAGTCGTACACACCCTTAGCCCAGTACTAGAATAGGAAGAAGAAACAACATGGGCTGTCTTCAACAGAGAGGAATGGGTCAAAGGGGTAGATTGAGCTGAATGTAGAGGAGGAGGGACTTAAAGGGGGGATTGTAGAAAAAATCTGCAACAGGAGAAAAGATAAAGAAAGAGGCTGTTGATTGGTGGGGGAACGGTTCTGGTATCATCACCAAAGTGTGGGATAAATGTAAGGAAGATAGTCTACGGGGGGAGAAGGGATCAGGCCATTGTTTAGGCCACTGTTGAGTTAATTTGGAGGCTAGGAGTTTTGTCAGCATTTTGGGACCCGTCTGACCTCTGTTTGTGTTTTTTCTTGCTGTTCCACTTTAATGTACAGGGCAACCTCTGAATTTCAGAGTTACACTTTAGGGAAGTTGATATTGTTAATATCCAAAGAACTTTTCTAAAGATTTTCGCCAACGCACTAGTTGCTTTTTATATAAAACGCTTTTGGCATTTAATTGCTAAACTTGATATTTTGTGTTAAATTACTGATCCGAAAACAGCAATTTCTCAGCTTCTCCTTGTTGGTCCAAGTGGCAAGGACCTTGGTTCCTGTTAAGTAAGGTCTTTTGATTTGAATCCTGTGAACAGAAATAGATACTTTTCTCCGTTATTTAGGTCCACCAACTCCAAATATTGAGTGTGTAAGGCAAAAGAAAAGAAGCATTACCTCACCATAGTTCATTCTAAACATTATCATATTCATGCCCCTTGTTATAATTGTTCTTTCTGGTTTTAATGCACGTGATTAAATTATCATTTTCGTCTTTTTTATACAAAAAATGCAACTTTTGCATGTGGTGGGCAGAAAATGACTAAAATATTGAACTTGGAACTGAAATTCAGTAGCTTCCATGGTTTGAAATGTGGAATATTGAGAATAGACAGCCTTATCAAGCTTCATTTAATACTGTTGCATAAGATCACATTTCTAATCTAGAATCCGCACAGTTGAAAACCAATTGTGAAAATTGAGGTGCATTCTGATAGTGATCATATAAAGGCTTTATGAAAAAGAAAAATCGGGAGAATAATGGAAAAATAATTTCAACGACGGAGATTGACATGTTGGAATAAAGTTAATCTAGTGAGTCTGAGAAAGAGTTTCCCAGATTATTATTCGATGGTCATATTAAGGCTTTCTGAAAAAGAAACTTGGAAAATGAAGGGAAAAATTGAACTACCACGTTGACATGTTGGAATGAAGTTACACCGTTTGAGAAATAGTTTCAGAGACTGTGATTTGATGGACTATGTTATATTTCAGTAATAAAATGTACTTCAATCTGGAGAATTACGTACGAGAGTGTATACATACATATCACCATATTTGATTAGTTAACCTTTCTTCCTCATATTATTTCTATTTTGGAACAGGGGTTGGCTGACCATAAAGATTCATTGGGTGCACCACTGTGCCCTTGCCGGTAGATACTTGTTCTTTTAGCTTGTCAAGCAGAATTTGTCTTCATAGTATAGTTGTGGCAGTGTGGCTGTATAGTTTGATGTCTAGCAGAATTTATCTGCGCAGTATAGTTCTGGCTGTATTGATGTCTTCTAACTTTCCGAGTCTAAGCCCAAATTCATTGTATTTTAGGCATTATGACGATAAACCTGCTGAGGCTGCACAAGGATTTTGGAATTGCCCTTGTGTTCCCATGAGAGAGAGGTATGTATATCTGGAAGTATTACTACATGCAAAAGAATATCCCTTCTTTGATCTCATTCTTATGAGTTTGATGTAATGTAATGACCAAGTTTTATGACATGTTTCCATTAGTTTAATTTATGATTAGTAGTATTAATAATGTTTTGAAACCCGCACAGCACAACAGCACACATACCATTCTTAGCAGATGTTATGCATTGATTATATTACCAGAAGTTTGAGACTTGTCTGTACTCTTTAGTGAAGTATAGATAAAGCAAACTGGAAACTAGACGACTTTTTACCAATGTGGAATTTTTGTTTAACCTTCCACATCACCAGAACACTGTAGACATGATCTTATTTTTCTTGTTAAATGCCTATTTGTTCAAGAGGTAGCTTGTTGAGCAAGTTGGCTAAAAACTGTTGTGAGGACATTGTTATCAGGTTTGAAACCTGACTCACCTTTGTTTATATTTTGGTCATGCAGTGCAAGTTTGGTTGCTGAGTTATATACTAAATAATATCTCCACTGGTCTGTTTTTGTGCCATGAAAGCGCTTGTATATCGTATTGTTTTTGGTTATGAAACATGGATGAGAAAAACCTTAAGCCCTAAATTGTGCATCTGGGGTATTGATTTTCTATTCGTGACAACTTTGTTTGATAGGAAGGAATGCCACTGCATGCTATTTCTCACTCCCGATAACGACTTTGCTGGCGACGAACAGGTAATTCTTTAATTCAGTTTGTTCAAATTGTTATTTTACCCTGTTAGCTGAAAGTGCTATCTCGATCATTTAGCATCACGTACATAATTTATTAGAACATGCTATTTTCTCCTCTTGAATTCTTCTTCATGCCTTTGCAGGCTATCACCTTGGAGGAAATTAAAGAATCAACAGCTAATATGTAACACCCAGAATATTGTGTATTGAGTTACTTGTTAGTTGTTACGGGCTGTATGCTTTGAAAGACAAGTCAAAAGAAAGGTGTAATGATATGTAGGTATTATATTTGTATTTACCAAAAATCATATGTAATTTTTTTCTCTGCATTCCTATCTCACTCTGTATTACAAATTTCAGTCACATCATCATTCCTTTATTTTTTGCTGCGGCTGCTATATGGTAAAACCTAGACAAGCAATGAGTCTGGTGTAAAGAGATAGAAATCTCACACTGACCAATAATATGACACAATAATATATAAATTGAGAAATATGGAATGGAAGAGAAAGAACCATTTAATAAGGCCAATAACCATGAATAGTATATATGCATGACAAAGAAAATCCATTAGTATTTCTGTTCATAAATAAGGTCGTACATTGCAAAGGTGCTATTTATGACATTAGTTTAAATGAGATATTGTGCTACCACATGAGATCTAAATAAAACAAATCCCAATATTGTAGTTTATGATGTGATTTTGAACATTCCAAAAGAAGTAGTATGACATTGCCATCCAACCATTCAAAAATCATAACATAAAAGCAATGTATTCAATGGACCTTAATAGAAAGAGCTGCACTGGTTCTAGGCCTTTTCTGTTCTGTTCTTGAAACAAAAACAACTAAGAAAACTCTTCCCCCCACCATTAGCAGCAGAAGATGAAGAAGCTGAAACTCCTCTGGTACAAGCATGATCAGAAGGGAACCGGTGTTTGAGGCACACTTTCAGGTGGCAATTTTTGCATGTGCTGGTGTTGGATATTGATAAAATCTCCTTGCACCCCTTGACAGGGCAAATGGGTTTCTTCTTCCTGGTGGGATCACAGTTACCAGACTTGTGGTGCTTCTCCAAGATTGCATCCTCGTCTTGTCCTACGTAGCCGGTGGTCTCAATGGACATGGAACATGTTTGGCACACAATCACTTTTCTGCTTAGGTCAGACTTCGGGCACGCGTGGGACTTGTAGGATCTGTGCTCCGAACAAAACACCTGCCATTGCTGTCATGTTAGTGCTGCTCATGTCACTGTTTACACCCATTACAGATTAATGTGATTTGTGTACGAAGTATCTTGTATTTTATTGGTAATAAGATTTTTGTTTTTGACTTTTACACCATCAACCGATTAAATTCTTAAGATAAATTGATTCATATTATAAATTCTTTTCTTACAATTTTAATCTGACTAAAAATAATTAAATACAATCTACCGATTTATTTGCGGTTATTTTTTTAATAAAATAAACAATTTTCTATTCTCTTAAGCAAATTCTAACCTGTTTCTACGGTGTCTGTTTTTTTTATTTTTTTAAATTATTCATTTATTTAAAGTTCCCCATTAGGACACTGATATTTTGATTGCAGACATACATTTTGGTGAATCGATAAAGAAAAAATATTAGGTTTCAATTGCAGAAGTGATGAAGAAGGTGTTGTAATAAACTTGGATGCAATGAGAAGAGAAAGATGAATTACCCGTTGGCAACCGTCGCAGATGTAAGGAAGAAAATCGAGGCGGTTGCAGTCGCGGTGCTGGCAGTTTTTACCCAAATCTGGAAAAGTTTCGTTTCCACCTGATGCCATGGATAGGGTTCTGAGTTTTTGTGAAAAATCGAAAAACTGATTAATAGATTCGAAGAATATTCAATCTTACACAATGAACCCAAAAAGAAGATTCTAGAAGCAATCGCGAATTCAGAATTTTCCAACACGACGACGACGCGGCATGGTATATTTTTTTCACCTCATATATATATATATATATATATATATATATATATATATATATATATATATATATATATATATATATATATATATATATATTTATTTTTTTTAAAAATATATAAT
>Ga0214544_1010051_pt1 | contig 14267 bp, 10 predicted proteins | sample CNSS3metaG_FD_160074 | JGI IMG/M metagenome (GOLD analysis project Ga0214544, IMG submission 160074) | Root nodule microbial communities from cowpea collected in UCLA plant growth center, Los Angeles, California, USA - CNSS3 | ecosystem: Host-associated > Plants > Roots > Nodule | place: USA...
TTTATCATCAATCGAATCAGTGTTCGAGACCCAGGATTCTATTTGATCATCAATCCAATCACCATTCACGTTTTTTATTTTTCTTATCAAGGAATAGATTGCTTTACTTGGATGACTTAGATGTCTTGTAAGAAGATGAAGTGGAAATTGATAGAAGTCACACTTCCAAGGATGGAAGATAAGCCTATGAGTTTAAACACACAAAGGGAGCAAGGACCTTTGATAAAACTCAAGGGTTCCAGAATCACTCAAGAACATAGGAGAATCACTCTCACTAAGATAGAAGAGATGAAACTCTTAAATTCTTTGAATAAAACTCTACTTGATTTCATTGATAAGAATGGTTTAGCTTATATACGAGCTTTAACCATCAGAATTACAAAAGACACATAATTTTCAGTTACAACCACCTTAAAGCTATTAATGAACCACTCAAGTTAATAATGATCCACTATTGAATTGCTGATTGTAACTGGATTCAAGGCAACCAAAAGTCATCCACAAGCATTCAACAAAGGTCCTCCAAAGGTTGGTTCTTAAGTTGGAAAATGGGCCCTTATTTAACATGAAAATAAATAAAAACTAAAGCCCTTTAATTGGTTACCCAAAACACAATTTGGTCAGCCAATTATACAAAGCATTGGGGCCTTATTTAAATTAAAGAAACTGCATCAACATCGCGCATTAGTTATCCTCCATTTGGACCATATGCAATTTACATCATGCCCTCCTTCTTTGAGAAGATTCGCCCCGAATCTAAAGCCTTTACTTCTCTACTAGTTTTACTAAAAGTTTAGTATGTCGTTGTAAAGAACTTTATTTGTGCCTAACTTGAAACTATTTCTCGTCCTCCAGGATCAAATGCAACTTCAATAGATTTAGTTTTGTTCCTTTCCAACGGTTGCAATCCGTGGATCACCTCTCTTGCTAACACTACCCCCACCTTGATATGTAACAAATAAATAACTCCATACGTTGTGTTTGACGAATTTGCTTCTCATCAGCGAACCAAATGCATAATAAAGCACTATGAACAAGCTTCCTTTTCAAACATGGAAGTTTGTGTGTTTCATTCACATGCTTATCCTTTGGCTCCTTTAAAATGACATCACAAACTGTTGAAGACAAGACAGTTTGTGATGGAACAAGAAAAGGAAGTAGAGAGAAAGATGATGGAAAATTTATTTGTCAATGTTTTTTCTTCAAGAGTTTGTAATGTCATTTTGAAGGAGTAAAAGGATAAGCATGTGAATGAAACACAGCAACTTCCTTGTCTGAAAAGGAAGCTTGTTCATAGTGCTTTATTATGCATTTGGTTCGCTGATGAGAAGCAAATTCGTCATACACAACGCATGAAGTTATTTATTGTTACATATCAAGGTGGGGGTAGTGTTGGCAAGAGAGGTGCTCGACGGATTGCAACCGTTGGAAAGGAACAAAACTAAATCTATTCAAGTTGCATTTGATCCTGGAGGACGAGAAATAGTTTCAATTTGTGCACAAATAAAGTTCTTTACAAAGACATACTAAACTTTTATTAAAACTAGTAGAAAAATAAAGGCTTTAGATTCGGGGCGAATCTTCTCAAAGAAGGAGCGTATGATGTGAATTGCATATGGCCCAAATAGAGGATAACTAACGCGCGATATTGGTGCAGTTTCTGTAATTTAAATAAGGCCCCAATGCTTTGTATAATTGGCTGACCAAATTGTGTTTTGGGTTAACCAATTAAAGGGCTTTAGTTTTTCTTTATTTTAAAGTTAAATAAGGTCCCATTTTCCAACTTAAAAACCAACCTTTGGAGGACCTTTGTTGAATGCTTGTGGATGACTTTGGGTTGCCTTGAATTCAATTACAATCAGCAATTCAATAGTGGATCATTATTAACTTGAGTGGTTCATTAATAACTTTAAGGGGGTTGTAACTGAAAATTATGCATCTTTTGTAATGTTGATGGTTAAAGATCCTATATAAGCTAAACCAATCTTATCAATGAAATCAAGGTGAGTTTTATTCAGAAAATATAAGAGTTTTATCTCTTCTATCTTAGTGAGAGTGATTCTCCTACGTTCTTGAGTGATTCAGGAACGCTTAGTTTCATCAAAGGTCCTTGCTCCCTTTGTGTGTTTAAACTCATATGCTTATATTGCATCCTTGGAAGTGTGACTTCTATCAATTTCCACTTCTTCTTCTTATCTATTTCTGTTTTCTTGTTTTAAACAATTTGTCAAATTTCTTGCTTATTACCATTCCAACCTAGATCGAACCATGAAACGAATCCACCCCTCTAGATTCACATCATTTGGTATTCAGAGCCTGGCTCACTAGATTTGGAATAACAATGGATGTTTATTATACAAGGTGTTTAATCGAAGGCCACCCATCTTTAGTTCCATTCAGTTACGAAAGCGACAACAATGTTGTAAACAAAAGATTGGTGGAGAAACTCAAGTTACCAACAAGCTTTCATCCGAATCAAGCATGGATCAAATTCAGTACAGGACAATGTGTGAAAGATGCTCCCATGGACTCTGGTCATCTTCTTTTGCGATTGGCACGGCTTCATTTTAAAGCACTCAATCTTAAAGAACGTTCCATTTATTGGAGGCATGAGGGACATTAAATTAAGTTGAAATTTATGACACCAAGACAAGTCAGTAAGGATCAACATAGGCTAAAGGAGAAAATAGAAAAAGAGAGAATAGAAAAAGAGAGAATAGAAATAGAAGAAATAGAAACTTCAGAAGGAAGGGAAAATGAATAAAAAGAAAAGGAAGTAGAGTGAAAGATGATGGAAAACAGTTTGTGATGTCATTTTAAAGGAGCAAATGGGTAAGCATGTGAATGAAACACACCAACTTCCATGTTTAAAAAGGAAGCTTGTTCATAGTGCTTTATTATGCATTTGGTTCGCTAATGAGAAGCAAATTCTTGAAACACAACGCATGGAGTTATTTATTGTTACATATCAAGGTGGGGGTAGTGTTGGCAAGAGAGGTGCTCCACAGATTGCAACCGTTGGAAAGGAACAAAACTAAATCTATTCAAGTTGCATTCGATCCTGGAGGACGAGAAATAGTTTCAAGTTGTGCACAAATAAAGTTCTTTACAAGGACATACTAAGCTTTTATTAAAACTAGTAGAGAAATAAAAGGTTTAGATTCGGGGCGAATCTTCTCAAAGAAGGAGGGCATGATGTGAATTGCATATGGCCCTAATGGAGGATAACAAACGCGCGACGTTGATGCAGTTTCTTTAATTTAAATAAGGCCCCAATGCATTGTATAATTGGCTGACCAAATTGTTTTTTGGGTTAACCAATTATAGGGCTTTAATTTGTTTTCTTTATTTTTAAGTTAAATAAGGCCCCATTTTCCAACTTAAGAACCAACCTTTGGAGGACCTTTGTTGAATGCTTGTGGATGACTTTGGGTTGCCTTGAATTCAGTTACAATCAGCAATTCAATAATGAATCATTATTAACTTGAGTGGTTCATTTATAGCTTTAAGGGGGTATTCATTGAAAATTATCTGTCTTTTGTAATTCTGATGGTTAAAGCTTCTATATAAGCTAAACCATTCTTATCAATGAAATCCAGTAGAGTTTTATTCAGAAAATATAAGAGTTTTATCTCTTCTATCTTAGTGAGAGTGATTCTCCTATGTTCTTGAGTGATTCAGGAACCCTTGAGTTTTATCAAAGGTCCTTGCTCCCTTTGTGTGTTTAAACTCATAGGCTTATCTTGCATCCTTGGAGGCGTGACTTCTATCAATTTCCACTTCATCTTTTTATCTATTTCTATATTCTTGTTTTAAACAATTTCTCAAATTTCTTGCTTATTAGCATTCCAACCTAGATCGAACCATGAAACGAATCCACCCCTTTGGATTCACATTATTTCGAATTTAGAGCCTGGCCCACTAGATTTAGAATAACAATGGAAGTTAATTATAAAAGGTATTTAATCGAAGGCCATCCATGTTTAGTTCCATTCGATTACGAAAGCGACAACACTGTTGTAAGCCAAAGATTGGTGGAGAAACACAAGTTACAAATAAGCTTTCATCCGAATCAAGCATGGATCAAATTCAGTACAGGACAATGTGTGAAAGGTGCTCGCATGGACTCTAGTCATCTTCTTTTAGGATAGGCATGGCTTCATTTTAAAGCACTTTATTCAAGTTGCATTTGATCGTGGAGGACGAGAAATAGTTTCAACTTGTGCACAAATAAAGTTCTTTACAAGGACATACTAAACTTTTATTAAAACTAGTAGAAAAATAAAGGCTTTAGATTCGGGACGAATTTTCTCTTAGAAGGAGGGTATGATGTGAATTGCATACGGCCCAAATGGAGGATAACTAACGCGCGACGTTGATGCATTTTCTTCAATTTAAATAAGGCCCCATTGCTTTGTATAATTCGCTGACCAAATTGTGTTTTGGGTTAACCAATTAAAGGGCTTTAGTTTTTCTTTATTTTCAAGTTAAATAAGGGCCCATTTTCCAACTTAAGAACCAACCTTTGGAGGACCTTTGTTGAATGCTTGTGGATGACTTTTTGTTGCCTTGAATTCAGTTACGATAAGCAATTCAATAGTGGATCATTATTAACTTGAGTGGTTCATTAATAGCTTTAAGGGGGATGTAACTGAAAATTATGTGTCTTTTGTAATTCTGATGGTTAAAGCTCCTATATAAGCTAAACCATTCTTATCAATGAAATCAAGTTGAGTTTTATTCAGAAAATATAAGAATTTTATCTCTCCTATCTTAATGAGAGTGATTCTTCTATGTTCTTGAGTGATTCAGGAACCCTTGAGTTTTATCAAAGGTCCTTGCTCCCTTTGTGTGTTTAAACTCATAGGCTTATCTTGTATCCTTGGAAGTGTGACTTCTATTAATTTCCACTTCATCTTCTTATCTAATTCTGTTTTCTTGTTTTAAACAATTTCTCAAATTTCTTGCTTATTAGCATTCCAACCTAGATCGAACCATGAAACGAATCAAACCCTCTGGATTCACATCATTTGGTATTCAGAACCTGGCTCACTAGATTTGGAATAGCAATGGAAGTTTATTATACAAGGTGTTTCATCGAAGGCCACCAATGTTTAGTTCCATTCGATTACGAAAGCGACAACAATGTTGTAAGCCAAAGATTGGTAGAGAAACTCAAGTTACAAACAAGCTTTCATCTGAATCAAGCATGGATCAAATTCAGTACAGGACAATGTGTGAAAGATGCTCCCATGTACTCTTGTCATCATCTTTTGGGATGGGCATAGGTTAGTTTTAAAGCACTCAATCTTGATGAACGCTCCATTTATTTGAGGCATGAGGGACATAAAATGAAGTTGAAGTTTATGAAACCAAGACAAGTCAGTAAGGTTCAACATAGGCTGAACGAGAGAATAGAAAAAGAAGAAATAGAAACATCAGAAGGAAGGGAAAATGAAGAAAACGAAAAGTAGAGAGAAAGATGATGGAAAATTTATTTGTCAATGTTTTTTCTTCCACAGTTTGTCATGTCATTTTAAAGGAGCAAAATGATAAGCATGTGAATGAAACACTCCAACTTCCATGTTTAAAAAGGAAGCTTGTTCATAGTGCTTTATTATGCATTTGGTTCGCATATGAGAAGCAAATTCGTCAAACACAACGCATGGAGTTATTTATTGTTACGTATCAAGGTAGGGGTAGTGTTGGCAAGAGAGCTGCTCCACGGATTGCAACCGTTGCAAAGGAACAAAACTAAATCTATTCAAGTTGCATTTGATCCTGGAGGATGAGAAATAGTTTCAAGTTGTGCACAAATAAAGTTCTTTACAAGGACATACTAAAATTTTATTAAAACTAGTAGAAAAATAAAGGCTTTAGATTCGGGGCGAATCTTCTCAAAGAAGGAGGGCATGATGTGAATTGCATATGGCCCAAATGGAGGATAACTAACGCGCGACGTTGCTGCAGTTTCTTTAACTGAAATATGGCCCCAATGCTTTGTATAATTCGTGGACCAAATTGCTTTTTGGGTTAACCAATTATAGGGCTTTAGTTTTTTATCTTTATTTTCAAGTTAAATAAGGGCCCATTTTCCAACTTAAGAACCAACCTTTGGAGGACCTTTGTTGAATGCTTGTGGATGACTTTTGGTTGGCTTGAATTCAGTTACAATCAGCAATTCAATAGTGGATCATTATTAACTTGAGTGGTTCATTAAGAGCTTTAAATATTGGGATTATCGACGGATATGTTCCGACGGATACTGATCCGTCGGTAAATTATGAATACCGACGGATTTACTGACGGACGATGAATTGATGACATTACCGACGGATATATCCGTCGGTAATGGCAAGGAAAGAATTGAGAGGAATGGACCGACGGAATAATCCGTCGTTAATGTGCATTGTAAACTGGTCTGCTATTTACCGACGGATGGGCTGCTATTTCTAACGGTTGGAATCCTTCGGTAAGTAATTAACTAATAACAGAAGCCACTTTCGCTTTCTTCCTCCCCCAATTTTATTTTACCCCTAAAACGCGAATGCGAGCGCAAACCAGTCACCGTACATCGATCCAACATCGTCGTCCACACTGTCGCAGTTTGACGTTGCCGGTGCATTGTCATTGCCGCTACCATCGACTGTGCCCTCCATCGTCATTGTTTTCGTGGGTTGAGGGAACACAGTGCTCTGTGTAGGTTTTCCCGGTGCGTTCTCCGACCATCTCACAGTGGTTGTGGTAAGTCTTACCGACAATGATCATTTTGGTTCTGTTATTGTTTGTCCCTCCACTAACTTTCCCATTATGATTGTGTGATTGGTAGGGGCAGTGGTTGGATTTTTGTGTTGTGGCTGTTTTGGTGTGGGGCGTTTTCCAAATACCACGCTCATTGATAGGTCAGTATTTTTTACCTTCAAACAGGTTAAATTTTGACAATTACCATTCTCGCTTATTTATAATGTTATAATTTAGATTGAAGTGGCGAAGGTAGTCGAGACACAATCCAATTTGGAGCGGCAATCGGAGTTGATAGAGACTCATCAACAAGAGGTACTCTTAAAACCAATTTATTTCTGAATTGATTGCTAGGTTTGAGCCCAAATTGATTGCTTCATTTTGTTTTGGATTCCATTAAGTTGTTAAGGTGATTGATTTTGAGTTCATGTCTCATACAACCATTTGCATTTCTGAATTGATTGCTAGGTTGGAGCCTAAATTGATTGCTTTGTTTTGTTTTGGGTTCCATTAAGTTATTAAGTTGATTGATGCATTTTGTGAATGTGTTCATGTCTCATACAAGCATTGTGATTCATCTTTGAATCTAGCTCTTTTGTCAATTAATCTGATTCATGACATTTAAAATAAAGTATTGTGTTCTTCACCACCAATCTGTGACCAAAAGCAACAAAAATCTCCACCTTGTCTCCACTTTTTGTTCACTTCATTCTTTCTTATGTTGATTGCTTCCACCTTAGCCATGGATGTTGTTTCTATCTTGCCAATCAAGTCTTTAGATTCCTTTATTTTCCCATTCAGTGCTGCAACCAAATTAAAATTATAAATCTAAGACTTAAAGTACAACTAGACTAGTCAATTAGGTAATTGCAAATTAGAACTAGATTTTGGATGCAACCCTTATTATTTGTCACCTGTTTTAAGTTCAGCAAGAATGTAGGTAGATGTCCCCTAGGTTCTCCCACAACTGCCATAACATTTGGAGCTCAATTGCAAAAAGTCAATCTTTGTTAACTCTCTGGTCAACTCTGATTGAAAAAGTCAACTCTGATTGAAAAGTCAAGTCTGCATAATTTGATGAGTCTTTGGCTTATTTGCATGCATTGGTTTCTTCCAATCAGTATTTCAGTGCTAAATTTACATGTTTTGGCTGCATTAGAATCATATAACTTAAGTTAAGGTTAGTCATGTTAAATAATCAACATAAACAAACTTTACTATGCAACCCACTAGGCTATATTTCACATAAGATTGTTGATTGGTTATGATTTGTGCCAATGCAGGTATTTTGCTATCAGATTTGCTATCCCATTCAGTTGTGGTTTGCAGTAAAGGTGAGTGTCTTGTTTAGCTATCTAATTTTGGATTTTTATCTCTATTTATGCGTTGAATCTGTTTTGTGCATGGATTCACTTGATAGTAAATGTATCAATGTAGTAAATTAGATAGTGGTGACATGAGGGACACTCACTTTTAGGATTTTTTTTTCTTTTGAATCAATTGAACTTGCCCATTTGGGACGTTCCTGCCACCAATATGGAGATAGCCAAGACAGCAAAGACATACTAATTAAACCACACTTGACAACATATATGTTCACTATTAATGTGACAACACAACCACACCTTTTTGGGTCAAATTTGGTACCCATGACTTCAAACTGTTAAAACTTGAAACCAACATGAAGCTAAACACTAAACAAACATATTTGAATGATCAAAATACTGCATGAATAAAGAAAAATAGAAAACATTCATATTGAAACTCAAAGAATGAACAAGTTATGGGAACTTAAACTAAATTAAATACTTTTTGGGGTTGTGATGATTTAAGCTTCTAATTCTAAAACTATGAATTGGAACATGTTAAAGATGATTGAAAATGGGTAAAAACAAGAAGTTATGACTGAAAACGAAATTAAAACTTAAAAAGTACAAATGGGTTGTGAAATGGGTTTGGAGGCAAACTCAAAAACATGAATCTTGATCAATGATTTTCATCTCTTCACACCAATCAGTCTTAATAGCTGCCATATAGGATTAATGCAAATGACAAAGTCCTGAATGGTAGCTCACACTCAAATATACAATATAACAACACACTTGGTAGCCTAAAATGGCTAACAAAGAGTGCCTAAAATGCATACGAAGACAAAAAATGAGTTCCAAGTGCTGTAAATACCTTGAACTCGTTTCAATATGTTGAAATGTGTAGAATAAATAGTGAGGACCCTCCAACAATGATAGGTTCACGAAATCACTATCCAAACCCCACTTTCAAGTAAGAAAAGTAAGCCAATCATGCACATGCTTGTGTGATGAAGGGTCAAAACGTGTAGTAGTGTGCAAATGCATAATTCTGGCATCTAGACATGGTTAATATGATGCTAATGAGTTACTAAAATAGTAAATTTTCCTAAAGAACTATTGGAGATTAAAAATCCCAATTCTAGGTAGTCTAGAAAACCTAAAATGATCATATCACACTCAAAACTTGTAAAATGCTTAGAATGACATAATTGATGGCTCAAACATGTTACACATAACTAAACCAAGATGCTAGGATGCTTAAACCTTGAGTTAGAACTTTGATTTTAAAAGTCAACCTTTGGGTCAACTTTCCATAAAAGTGACTTGTAGAGGTGGAAATCTGAACCCATGCTGAATTTTTAAGTTCAGTAACCTCTAATCACTTTTAATTTGTTGAATTTGGATTACTAAGGTGCACCAAAGTCACACAATACAAGTTAGTGTGTTAGTTCCCTATGTACAAGAAAAATAGGCTAAACTAGGCTAACTAGTCAGTCCCAAACTAATAAAGATCATATTAAGGGGTAGTTTTTAGTGAATGGAAAGTAAAATGTAATCTAAAATGAGTCAATAACAGTAATGAAACATTACAAAACAGCAAACACATATCACACTCTCATCTCAACTTTTAAAGGCTTAAAATGAAGATTTTTCTTCAAATTGAGTGTGTGCGGTTTGAAATTGGGTATGAAAATGGTTTTTTTATCCTTTGGCCATGCATAATATGACGCAAGTGAACTTTAGAAACAAACAAATGAACAAAATATAAAGAGAATTACAAAATCACTAGTTCAAGTTTAAAATGGCTAACAAAGAGGGCTAAAATGCATATGAACACAAAAAATGAGTTTCAAGTGTTGTAAATACCTTGAACCCGTTTCAATATGTTGAAATGTGTAGAATAAATAGTGAGGACCCTCCAACAATGATAGGTTCACGAATCACCATCCAAACCCCACTTTCAAGTAAGAAAAGTAAGCCAATCATGCACATGCTTGTGTGATGAAGGGTCAAAACGTGTAGTAGTGTGCAAATGCATAATTCTGGCATCTAGACATGGTTAATATGATGCTAATGAGTTACTAAAATAGTGAATTTTCCTAAAGAGCTAGTGGAGAATAAAAATCCCAATTCTAGGTAGTCTAGAAAACCTAAAATGAGCATATCACACTCAAAACTTGTAAAAGGCTTAGAATGAGATAATTGATGGTTCAAACATGTTACAAGTCACTAAAGCAAGATGCTAGGATGCTTAAACCTTAAGTTAGAACTTTGATTTGAAAAGTCAACCTTTGGGTCAACTCTCCATGAAAAGTGACTTGTAGAGGTGGAAATCTGAACCCATGCTGAATTTTTAAGTTCAGTAACCTCTAATCGCTTTTAATTTGTTGAATTTGGGTTGCTAAGGTGCACCAAAGTCACACAATACAAGTTAATGTGTTAGTTCCCTATGTACAAGAAAAATAGGCTAAACTAGGCTAACTAGTTAGTCCCAAACTAATAAAGATCATATTAAGGGTTAGTTTTTAGTGAATGGAAAGTAAAATGTAATCTAAAATGAGTCAATAACAGTAATGAAACATTACAAAACAGCAAACACATATCACACTCTCATCTCAACTTTTAAAGGCTTAAAATGAGGATTTTTCTTCAAATTGAGTGTGTGGGGTTTGAAATTGGGTATGAAAATGGTTTTTTTATCCTTTGGCCATGCATAATATGATGCAAGTGAACTTTAGAAACAAACAAATGAACAAAATATAAAGAGAATTACAAAATCACTAGTTCAAGTGTAAAATGGCTAACAAAGAGTGCCTAAAATGCATATGAACCCAAAAAATGAGTTTCAAGTGCTGTAAATACCTTGAACTTGTTTCAATATGTTGAAATGTGTAGAATAAATAGTTAGGACCCTCCAACAATGATAGGTTCACGAAATCACTATCCAAACCCCACTTTCAAGTAAGAAAAGTAAGCCAATCATGCACATGCTTGTGTGATCAAGGGTCAAAACGTGTAGTAGTGTGGAAATGCATAATTCTAGCATCTAGACATGGTTAATATGATGCTAATGAGTTACTAAAATAGTGAATTTTCCTAAAGAGGTAGTGGAGAATAAAAATCCCAATTCTAGGTAGTCTAGAAAACCTAAAATGAGCATATCACACTTAAAACTTGTAAATTGCTTAGAATGAGATAATTGATGGCTCAAACATGTTACAAGTCACTAAAGCAAGATGCTAGGATGCTTAAACCTTGAGTTAGAACTTTGATTTGAAAAGTCAACCTTTGGGTCAACTCTCCATGAAAAGTGACTTGTAGAGGTGGAAATCTGAACCCATGTTGAATTTTTAAGTTCAGTAACCTCTAATCACTTTTAATTTGTTGAATTTGGGTTACTAAGGTGCACAAAAGTCACACAATACAAGTTAGTGTTTTAGTTCCCTATGTTTATGCTTTGAATCTGATATTGGATCCATCTAGGATCCATTTTTCTATCATTAGGTAATTACTATTGGGATTCCTATGACTAGGTAATTCGAATTACTATTTTTGGTCTGCATAGTCATGGGACTTGCATTCCAATTAGAATAGTGATGTTTGGTTTCTATTTGGATATCTTACATAATAAATGGGATATATCCCCACATTGTAGCAAATTAATTCAAATTCTCCCTTTAACATTCTAATTTAAGGCCTTTATTGTTTTATAGAACATGGGCGAACCTCCTTTCAATCGTACTTGGATGTATGCTCGTTGTTATAGTGGTAGAAGGGGGTTGAAGGAGTCTTTTGTCTTAGGCGTTGAAGAGTTTGTCCGAGTTGCAAGACAATCTAGATATTTTTAACTTGAAGGTGGAATTAGATGCCCTTGCATTAAGTGTGACTGTACAAGGATTTTGACAGATGAGGTTGTCAAAGTTCACCTTTATAAAAAAGGGTTCATACCAAATTATTGGATTTGGAGATTACACGGTGAAGATATGCCAACTATTGATTTACATGAAGGTGATAATTATGTACTTAGAGATGGTGTACGTACTGTAGAAATGGAGCAATTGTGTGACATGGAAGAGATGGTTAATAACGCTTTGTGTCAATTTCAATCAACCCAACAACCCAACGACACTAACTTAGAAGAGTGTCCTAATGAATCCACACAAAGGTTTTATAATTTGTTGGCGGAGGCAAATCAACCTTTATTTGAAGGGGCTAGAGACTCAAAATTGTCAGTATGTGTTAGACTTCTATCTTATAAGTCTAATTGGAATATTCCCAACCAATGCTTAGAGGCTTTCACCAAACTTTTGTTAGATCTCACACCACCAAATATGAGCTTGCCGAAGAGTTATTGTGACGCTAAGAGGTTAGTATCAAAGTTGGGATTGGAGGCTAAGAAGATTGATTGTTCTGTGAGTGGTTGTATGCTCTTTTATGACAATGATAGTGGAAAAAAAGATGCAGCATTACTTGAATGTAAATTTTGTCCTAAACCAAGATATCACCCACTTCACCAAGGATCAAGGCGTAAAAAACCAATTGCAGTTAAGTCAATGTTCTATTTGCCTATAATCGCAAGATTACAAAGAATGTTTGCTTCTATGCAAACCGCGCCACATATGACTTGGCATCATGATAACCAAAGTCAAGGAATGGTACGTCACCCATCTAATGGTGAAGCCCGGAAGCATTTGGATCGTAAACATCCTACCTTTGCGTCTGATGCACGCAATGTGCGACTAGGTCTATGTTCAGATGGATTTAACCCTTACATTCAGGCTTCATCTTCACGATATTCTTGTTGGCCCGTGATTGTTACTCCATGAAATCTTCCTCCTGAAATGTGCATGTCAAAGCCTTATATGTTTTTGAGTTGTCTTATACCAGGGCCATCCAATCCAAAGGCCTCTATTGATGTTTACTTGGAGCATTTAATTGATGATTTGAAGAAGTCGTGGGTTGGTATCTTGACCTATGATGTTTCAAGGAAACAAACTTTTATGATGAGGGCATGTTTGATGTGGACTATTAATGACTTCCCTGCTTATGGGATGTTATCTGGTTGGGGCACACATGGTAGATTGGCTTGTCCGCATTGCATGGAGTACAATAAGTCATTCACGTTAAATTATGGTCGCAAAAGTTGTTGGTTTGACTCACATCGTAGGTTCTTACCTAATGACCATCCCTTTAGGAGAAATATTAAAGCCTTTCGGAAAGGGCAAGTTGAAACAGATGGGCCACCTCCTAGGTTGACACCATTACAAGTTTGGAGAAGAGTGAAACATTTTCCAAAAGTCACTGAAAACGGTGTAACACGGATAGATGGATATGGAGAGTGGCATAATTGGACAAAAAGAAGCATTTTTTGGGATCTTCCATATTGGAAAGATAATTTGTTAAGACATAATCTTGATGTAATGCACATAGAAAAAAATTTCTTTGAGAACATATTCAATACTGTTATGAATGTGACGGGAAAGACAAAAGACAATGAGAAGGCAAGAAGGGATTTAGGATTGTATTGCAAGCGAAAAGACTTGGAGTTGAAGGTTTAAGATAATGGGAAAATATTAAAGCCTAAAGCGAATTACACTTTAACTCTAGATGAAGCTAAATCAGTTTGTCGGTGGATAAAGGAACTTAAGATGCCAGATGGTTATAGTTCCAACTTGGCTAGATGTGCTGATGTTGAAAAGGGAAGAATCCATGGAATGAAAAGTCATGATTGCCATGTATTCATGGAGTCATTACTTCCTATTGCATTTAGTGCTTTGCCCATTCATGTTTTAAATCCTCTTACTGAAATTAGCCACTTTTTCAAAGATTTGTGCTCTGCAACATTAAAAGAGGAATCCCTAAGAAGAATGAAGGAAAATATTCCAATTATTCTCTGCAAATTAGAGAGAATATTCCCTCCTGGATTATTTGATTCCATGGAACATCTCCCTATTCATCTCCCCCATGAAGCATTGTTGGGTGGACTAGTGCAATACAGATGGATGTATCCTTTTGAAAGGTACTAAAGGACCTCCCTATTCATATTTATAATTAATTTTGTCACCAATTTTTTTCTTCATGATGTATTTTTTTATTTGTATAGATTCATGGGTGATTCAAAACGATCAATAAAAAATAAAGCAAGAGTTGAAGGTTCTATTTGTGCATCTTATTTACACCGTGAGACAACATACTTTTGTTCTCATTACTTCAACA
>Ga0214544_1010052_pt1 | contig 14266 bp, 6 predicted proteins | sample CNSS3metaG_FD_160074 | JGI IMG/M metagenome (GOLD analysis project Ga0214544, IMG submission 160074) | Root nodule microbial communities from cowpea collected in UCLA plant growth center, Los Angeles, California, USA - CNSS3 | ecosystem: Host-associated > Plants > Roots > Nodule | place: USA...
ACCAGAGCGGGATCGACCCGCTCTGATACCAACTTGAGACTGAGACTTTAAAATATATGAGTAGTGGACAACAGTACCACTCTCCTCCTCTTCTATTTATAATGAAGCAAGTACATATGAAAAGACTCCTCTAAGATACTAGGCATGATTACATGCAACAGTAGATACGGCAGTAGATAGTTTCCCACACTCAACACCCTACACATAGGGTTAATGATACAATAGGTAATAATTCTAACAATTATAATAAAAAAAAACACAATTACCTAATAAACACGAGTAATACTATTTTTTTCTGTCAAACAAAGCCTTTGGTCAAAATTCTAAAAAATATAAGTTTGAACTTCATTAGCTTAAATGGTTGTTGATAAATACAACAACTCCCCAAAAATGCACTTCACACTGCAGAAGAGAATCAATAACTGATACAATTATATGAAGACAAATTCAGAAAAAGAATGATCATCCGAAAAATTATTAAAGGAGAGAGGTATGAAAGATGTTAAATTATCATCCCTATAAATAAACATTCAATATTTTCCAAAGAATCAAAAGAAATCAGTCATCATAAACACATAATTACCTCATAAAAACAAGCAATACTATTCTTTTCCATCATAATAAGTTTGATCAGCATTAGCTTGAATGGTTGTTGGTAACAACAACGCTACAGAAACACACTTCGAAGACTACAAAAAAAAATTAATAACTGATACAATAATTTTAAGAAAAATTTAAAAAAGTAATGAAAACACAAAAATTATTAAAGGAGAAAGAGCCATGAAAAATGTTGGATTGTCATCCTTATAAATAAATATCTAGTGTTTTCCCAAAAGTCAAAACGAAATCATGATAATAAGAAGAAACACACAATTACCTCATAAACACAAGTATTACTATTTTTTTCCATCAAACTAGGCTTTTGGTCACAATTCTAAGGAATAGAAATGTGATTCTAGTTAGCTTGAATGGTTTTTTAGTAAAGACAACAACTGTTTAAAATTGCCAAAAAGAATCAATAATTGATACGCTAATTTGAAGCAAATTCAGAAAAAAAAATGAATAACACAAATATTATTAAAGGAGAAAGAGACATGAAAGATGTTGAATTGTCATCCCTGTAAATATACCTCTAGTATTTTCCAACGAGTCAAAAGTAATCAGTCGTCATAATAACAAAAAATACACCATTACTTGATAAACACAAGCATAATAATATTTTTCCATCAAACAAGGCCTTTGGTCACAATTTTAAAGGATAGAAGTTTGATATTTATTAACTTAAACGGTTCTTGGTAAAAACAACAACTCCCCATAATTGGACTTTCAAATTGCAAAAAGGAATCAATAAGTAATACACTAACTTGAAGACAAATTTAAAAAAAAAATGAACAACACAAAAATTATTAAGGGAGAATTAGGCATGAAAGGTGTCAAGAGGAATCAATCATCATAGTAAGAAAAAAACACACAGTTGACTCATAAACACGAGTAGTACAATTCTTTTCCATCAAATTAGGCATTTGATCACACTTCTTAGGGATAGATGTTTGATCCTCATTAGCTTGAACGGTTGTTGATAAAGACAACAACTCTCATGAAATGCACTTCCAAACTGAAAAAAAGAATCAATAACAAATACATTAATTTGAAGACAAATTCATAAAACAATTGAACAACACAAAAGTTATTAAAGGGGCAAAAGGCATGAAAAATGTTACATTGTCATCCCTATAAATAAACATCCAATCTTTTCCAAAGAATCAAAAGAAATCAGTGGTAATAATAAGAAAAAAAGACACAGTTACCTCATAAACACGAGCAATATTATTTCTTTCCACCAAATTAGACCTTTGGTCACAATTCTGATGGATAAAAGTTTGATCCTCATTAGCTAAAATGATTGTTCATAAAGACAAAAATTGTCCAAAGATGCACTTACCAAACTACAAAAATGAATCAATAATTAATACACTAATTTGAAGACAAATTCAGAAAAAGAATGAAGTACACAAATTATTAAATTAGAAACCGACATAAAAAAAGTTGAATTGTCATCACTATAAATAAACATCCAGTCTTATTCAATGATTGATTCATTTTGAATCTTTAGAAAAGACTGGATGTTTATTTATAGTGATAACAATCCAACCTCTTTCATGTTTTTTTCTCGTTTAATAATTTTTGTGTTATTAATTTTTTTTTTCTGAATTTGTCTTCAAATTATTATATTAGTTATTGATTTTTTTTTTTTTTTGAATTATGCGAAGTGCATTTCTGTAGAGTTGTCTTTACCAACAACCATTCAAGCTAACGAGAATCAAACTTTTATCCCTAAGAATTGTGACCAAAGACCTAGTTTAGTGGAAAAAAATAAAACTACTCATGTTTATGAGATAATTGTGTGTTTTTTTCTTAATATGATGTTGACTTTCTTTTGACCATTTGAAAAAAACTGGATGTTTATTTACAGGGATGACAATCCAACACTATTCGTGCCTCTTTCTCCTTTAATAATTTTTGTGTTGTTCATTCTTTTTCTGAATTTGTCTTCAAATTAGTATATCAGCTATTGATTCTTTTCGAATTCTGCAAAGAGCATTTCTATGGAGTTATTGTCTTTACCAACAACCATTCACGCTAATCAGGATCAAACTTCTATCCCTCATAATTCTGACCAAAGACCTAGTTTAATGCAAAAGAATAGCCCTACTCGTGTTTATGAGATATTTGTGTGTTTTTCTCTCATTATGATGTCGAATTCCTTTTGAACCTTTGAAAAAAACTGGATATTTATTTACAGGAATGACAATCTGACACTATTCGTATCTCTTTCTCCTTTAATTTTTGTGTTGTTCATTCTTTTTCTGAATTTGTATTCAAATTAGTTATTATTGATTCTCTTTTGCAGTCTACGAAGTGCATTTCTGTAGAGTTGTTGTCTCTACCAACAACCATTGAAGCTAATGAAGATCAAACTTTAATCTCTCATAATTGTGACAAAAAGCCTAATTTGATGATAGAAAATAGCAATGCTCGTGTTTATGAGGTAATTGTGTGTTTATTTTTACTGATAACAATCCAATATCTTTCATGTATTTTTCTCCTTTAATAATTTCTGTGTATTTCATTTTTTTGATTAATTTGTCTTCAAATTAGTGTATCAGTCATTGATTCTTTTTTGCAGTCTGGTAAGTGGAATTCTGAGCAGTTGTTGTCTTTTACCTACAACTATATAAAAATTCTAGAATACCTACATTATAATAATTTTATAAATACATCAGCATAATAAATTGATATATTTACTTTCAACACTCTACAAAAATAAAGGTACCAATTAAAAAGATAGGGTAAACATATATGTTTCACTTACCAAATTAACTAACTACAATCGATGCTCACCAAAATTGAATAAAATGGAAGAAAAATAAACAGAAAATGAGTGACTTCTACAACAACAAAAACTCCTTCATTTTAATGTCCACTTAAATGCTGCATAATTTGAATTTCCCTCTTTATCATCTCTTCTCACAAGCTTCTTCTTTGAAATGGACTTGCAAGCATATTGCAAACCATATGAAAATTGGGTGCAGAGATAAGTCACCCCAAATTGACCTCTTCCTAATTTTTTCCAATGTGTGTAGTGTTGCTTAACATCCTTAAATGGTTTCCCAGTGATTGTGTAGTGATTGTGTAAGCCCTATGAAATTGGAAAGTGATCGGATCAAAGCGTAAAAAACGAATGAACCTAGATAATAATTCAAGGGAAAATATTCAAAGAAGTATGAAGAGAGAGAAAAAGCCAAAGCTTGATGCAGAAAAATCAAAATCTATAATTTTTTATAGATGGAGAGGAAAGTAGAATGAGTCTGAACTCTGAAGAAAAGGGATAAAGTTATTACCGACTCAACTGCAGAAATTGGATTTTTAATGTGTTAAAGTAAGAATGGTTGAAACTATTTTATGACCAAAACATGGTTAGAGACCAAGAGCGAGTCCATAGAAGAGAAACTTCCTAACATGGACCTATGATTTAAAAATCGAATTAGAGAATCAGAGATGTGTATCCAACACCACATTATTGCTATTGAATGAGTAAACTCGTACATAATATGGGAGTAAGTACTCGACACTAAGTATCTTATGTATAAGCCACAAAACATCCAATTGAAACACCATATTGTGAGAAAGTGAAACCAAAAACTAACTCTTAAATTTTGACTAAAATTGTTTAAGGATTCAATTAATTTGAAGCTATCAATTATCACTCACACCAATGGTTTTCTTGAAGTATGGTGTTCCTAAACTATAACAATCAATTTGCATTAATTTGAGTTTAATAATTACCTACGAACACAATTGAGCAGAAAAAAATGAACAAACAAAAAAGGAATTGGGAAGGTGTTGGATAAGAACAAGAATATGGTACCGTGAAAGACAGAAAACAAGCTGTGAGGCCCCACACTATCGTGCTTAGTCTTCCCCAGAACTTCCATTTGCATCTTGAACTCTTCACCACCACCATTGTCCCTTCCTCCAGCACCACCTTGTACGAAGTCCCCACGTTGCCCTTCCCCAACATCTTCGTCGAAGCCCTCAACCAATCCCCCAAATCGAAATTGTATATCCCCCTTCAAAGAACACTAGCTTGTTTCTTTCCGCCTCTACTAAACCCCCGGTGATGTCCTCCTTCGACGACATTGTCCCCGCCTCCACCAGCACGGCACATGCCTCCGTAACAGGCTTTGGCGGTTTTGCTGATAACAATACTAATTTTGTTCCTGCTTGATAAGAATCACAATGAATTACGAATGAAGCATAGAAATTATATAGCAGAAGAATATTCAAAGGTGGAACATATTCAAAACAAAACTCAGATGCAAGACTAATGCAGAGGGAAAAAGGGTAAACAATACCAAGACCACATGTTTAAGTCAGATTAACGGTAAATTCCGTGATTTACACTCTTTTGATTATTAGTAGTGTCTGTTGTACATTTATTCCTTGCCTGAAGAAATTTTCTATGATTATAGCTCCTTTATGGACCTGACAATCTATCAGTTATTAGATAAAATACAGCCCACTAAACCTCCTACCGACTCTATGGACCCAGTAAAGAGAGAATGGAAACTTGAATGCAGAACACATACAAAAGAATATTCTTTCCTTCTCAAAAAGCATTGCATGTAAAAGGTGACAGCCTAAAAATTATAACTTTTGTTACATCTTTTCACTAGATGGAAAATGGGGAAGTGGAAATTTTAAATTGACCTCATTTTAAACTTAGTGGTGAAACAAAAATACAAGGGAGAAAGAAGAAAAAAAGAAAGGAGGAGCAAAAATGATTTACACTGCCATAAAATGTTGGCTACTCATACAGTATGAAAGTGATCTCACTAAGCAACAATTGGTAAAAATAAAAACATTTTATTTTATCTTTTTGCAGCATCTTTATTTATCCATTCCACCTACAACCACAACTACAGCCTTAATGAGAAGAAGAGTACAAAAGTTGAAAAAAAGTCATTCGGTGATTGAATACCGCATTGAATGAAGGGACATGAAACATCTCCAACAATAAACATTAAAGAAAGGGCACATTTTACTCATTGAATCATGCATCAGAGAAAAGTTAAATAGCATAACAATACACATAATTCTAGCATATATTTCTATACTAACACATGAAATACACTATACTACTGCATCAAAGAAAAGCTTAATCTTATACTTTATAAAATACACTAACACATGAAAAAAAAAACTATACTAACAAAAATTCATTAAACACTACTGCATGCCTTTAATAAACAACTAATCCTAGCTTATAGAATATAAACAAGTTGCTCAAACTCAACACTTTAAGCTCTAATTCCTCTTCTGGCTCCTTCCGTCACTCACCTACATTTCTATAGTTCAACTCAACAAGGCCTTGCCAAAATAATTAAGTTAATAACAAATAGAAAGCATGCTAATTATAAGATCGTGGTGTGGAGTAATTTGTCACTCACCTACATACTAGTCACATGAATTCAGACCTGCAAATCATTCAAAACATGTCATTTGAATCCAAAATTTATATAACAGCAAAGACTTAGACTATGGTTGTACAAATGTGACAGCAAAACTGTAGAATGTCATTTGAAGTTATTCTAACATGCAGCAGAGACTTATTCAACAAAACCAAAGTGCACTAAGCTCATGTTCAGATGCAATGCTAGTGGGGACAATGTAATAGGAAATATGCAGCATTATCTAAATATAATTCAATCTAGATGCATGATATGCTATGGTAAAAAAAATAATGATGCAGAGTAATAAACTTGGACATTAGAGATTTGCTTCTGATATTCAGACACCAACTGCTTCAACTGCTGCAACTCTTGGTTTTTACTATCGTAATCGGAAAGACGTTCAAGCTGGATTTTAAAAGCATTTTTAAAACAATTGTTCTCCTTAGTAAGGGCTTCAATTTTCTCCTTCAGCATCAAATTTTCCTGAAAGTGTACTTCGACATGTAGCTATGCACTGAAAACATTACTTACCTACATGCAAGATGTCAACGCATCATACAAACGAAATTTAATGCATACAAGCCTTAAATGCAGGAGCAAAGGCTAACTTGGTAGCATGTACAACAGATTCTAATTTACAACAACAGCCCTCCAAATTACCATGACCAAATTCTTAAAACAAGTACAGTCAACGCAAGCAATTGAAGCACGAGATATACCCTTTGAAGGGCAATTGTTGCCCCAAGAAGTGGCATGTGCACTAAGAGCATCTAGGTCATTACCAATTTCTTGGAGGGCTTTCTCGAGGATCTATGAGAATAACAGAAAGCAAAATTAGCATGAATTTGAATTTAATTACGAAATAAAAAAAATCAAAGAGAGAAAGAAAGAAAAAAGAAAAACCTGATCATCCATATGAGGGAAGAGAGGACGAAGGTGATCCATGAACCTGAGGTTTGGCTCCTCGAACCAGTTGGAGAATTTAATGTCCTTCAAGGCCCTGCTCCTGAATCTCACGCGGGGATTTGCGGTAACTGCAACCGTTGATATCACCGTAACTGCAACCCCCTCCTTTAGTTCTCTTTGCGTTTTCAATCTGCCACATCTCCTTCTCCCATTGCTGGCGCTCAAACCAGTTATGGGCATCCATCCAAACTGAAACAAAGAAAAGATATGCACAATCAATCACAAATAAAGAACACAAAAAAAAGGCATGAATTAAAGCATTCACAAATAAGGTTCACGCATGAGTGAGCATAAGCAAAGGATTAGGGTTTTCACTAGGTTGGACAAATTTCTCATCGACTTCGCGACTTCCCGTGCTAACATCTCATAAGCTCCGATCCAGCATCGATTCGTATTCGGCAACGAAAATCAACGAGCGAGAGACGATAAATGACAAAGGACGCGAGAAGAGGGTAAGGCAAGAGAGAAGGCTGAAAGATGAGATGGAAGTAGTGTAAGTGAAACGTTTAAACTGCCACTCACTGTATAAACCCCCTTTAGAAAAGTTTAGAACCCCTTTAGAAAAGTTTAAAACCCCCCGCTATTATTATAAGTTTTATCAATTCATTTAATTATATTAAATTATGTTAATTTGCGGACGGTTTTTATGTCCTCTACAAAGTAACAATTTTTTTTAGTGTAATTGCCGCAAATAGCTATATCATATTGTAATTAATAGATAAATTACATTCAAAAAGTTTGAAAATAAATATCAATTAAAATAAATAAATATAAAATATAAATATATAATATCCATTACATTTAAAATTACAAAAACAAAAATATGTAACTATATATCCAAAAATGTACATATAAAATTATGTGTAATTTTGTTTTATACAATTACATTAAATGAGTATTTAAAAAATAGCATATGACAACATCTTCGAGTATTTTGCACCTAAAAAAAAGTAAATCATTAGTATTTAATAAAAATTAATCGATAATATATTATAAATGTAAAAATATAATTATTGATATTAAACAAATTATTCCTATACCTTGCAAGTGTTTTAGTCTTGTTCTTATAGTACAAATCCAAAATGCTTAATTAATGGTATGTGCTTTTAAAATTTTTTCTCTCCACCCATATCTTTTAAATTGTCTTGCACAATGTTAATATAAAATAGTTAACATTAAAAATATTCATAATAATAAAATAAATTTACATGAATATGATTAGACCAAACATAAAATAAATTTAATGATAATATGACATTCAATATGTTGATATATGTAACAAATCAATATTAATAATGATGTGTAACAAGTTGGTTAATTGTTATAGGTACTATGGAGTGATTATGATTATTTTGTATGTTTATTCTTCCTATGAAGTGCTTTAAGTATTTTTCTTAGTGTTTCCATATCTATATGGATGCCTAATGTTTTAGTGCTTCCTCTGTTTGAGCTTAATCAACATTTGCATAAGACTTGTGGTGGAATTTAGTTTTCCAATGGAATTTAGTTTTCCAATCCAGACTCTTCTTCAAATAAGAATATAACTTTGTGTCGATGCTAAATAGTTTATGTAGATTCAAGCATACTATCATTGGTTTGAGCTACTCTAGGAGAGATAAATGAAACTAAGAAGAAAACAGTTTATACTAAAAGTTTGATGGGTAGAGAAAACTACAAAGAGTTATTCAAGTACTCATCAAATTTCACATGTAGAGGAAGTATTATGTTTTCTTATCTATATTAAATTAAATTTTGAAACTAAAATAAAGTTTATGCGAAATAAATTCTCACTACCAAAATCAATGTGTTATTATTTCAAACATGAAACAATTAAATTTTTACAACATTTTTGCCTAGTGTAAAGGTAGGTGGAAATTTTTAGGTTTAATTCCTAAATAATACACACATAATTATTACTATTGGAGTTTCATATCATGAAAAAACAAGTTACATATTTTCATAAATCAATGGCACTAAAAGAACAATATATTCTCCTAAGTTAGGCATAATAAAAGAGGAGATGAACAATACCTTAGAGAGATTAGTTCCTTCCACTTATGGACAATATTTGATTAACATATAGTCATTAATAAGCATAATGATGATAAACAATATGTATGACAATAAAAAACAATATATATATATATATATATAACAATAAGAAATTAATGGAGTTCCAAATTTTGAAAGATATACATTACCAATTTGTTGGGGTGAAACAATGAGAATGGAATGTCACTAGAGGTGGATAGGAAAACAGATAGAAATGGGATGTTGGTGGAGTATGGAATGTTGTGGAAGTGGAACCCTAGAATTGGAAATTGTTCGTATTACTCATTATCTATATTTTATAAAACTAAAATCAAATCGGGAAGTTAAAACAAATATTAGACTACACTTAAAAAAAAACTATCCCAATTTTCTTTTTATAAAAATAACTGAATTTTAAACGTGACAACTAAGGGTAAATGCTAATATTAAAATATTCATTTTTGTAACGTCTTATTTAATAAATAAACTTAATTAAATGAAACATCACATAGAATAATATAAAGGACAATGTCATGGAGTAGAAATGTCACTCCTTACAGTTATCCAAAATACTTGGAGAAAAAAACTAAGACACATCACGATACCATTAACAAAACAAAATAAAAGTGTAACAGTATCCAAAATACATGCTCATGGAGCAAGATAGTACATAGGCCAGAGTGTCTTAAAAGAAAACTCAGAGTAAGGGGATCCAACCCAAGATAAGCTACGCAACGGAATTTTCATCACCCTCATGACCACGAGGGGTTCTCACATCTGCTCACATCAATAAATTGATCATCCAAAAAGGAGAAAACCACACACAAAACACACAAGCAAACAAGATGGGTAAGCTAGAGTAAAAAGGTTTTATCATACAATTGAGCATGCAGTTTAAAAGTCAATAATACATGTATCAACCAAGCACGTGATAGCAACCAGGCAAGACTCTAAGACTCAATTATCCAGATACATATAATTAGTCGGATTCACTGGATACTTGCACTTGTGATGGCCTCTACTGCTCTATAGAGCCATTGCCAATGGGTTTCACCCTACCACGCACAAGGTTAGCCTTCAAACATCTAAGGCCATTATCCTGCCAAAGACTAGGGCCTCTTACTACTCTCACCACTTGAGTCAGTACGCTTTACGTGAGACTAACTAACTCTTTAGAGCTTCAAGATGCAATCCTTACTTAATTATATATTGAGGCACCACCACGAAACCTCACTAAGAGGGTCGTGGAATTACGTCCATTACATGAGGCACCACCATGAACTCTCACCAAGAGGTTCACGGAATTACGTCCATTATATGAGGCACCACCATGAACTTTCACCAAGAGGTTCATGGAATTACGTCCTATCCATACCATAGTCATGTCTCACCAACCAAATCATAGATTTATCATACATACCAATCTCATGCCAACATATAATGAACCATCCAATCATGTTTCATACACATGTTCATACCCAGCTCATCAATTTCAGTCCATAAATCATATAATACAGGCACATTCACAAACTACATACTTTAAATAGGATAATCCAATTAAACATACAACCAACAACCGAAAATATAGGAGAAAACAACCATAAAGCAAGTTCAGGCACCAGTCTCGATAAAGCCATGGACCCTTGCTCACTCGCTTAGGCGAGACTGCCAACAGAGAGCCCTGCAAGATTTTGCAAGCTCTTGCTTGGGAGAGGCCTCCTCGCTTGAGCGAGACTGCTCTTCGCCCAAAGGTGAGGTCTCTCGCCTTAGCTACAACCACGCGAAACACAACAGGCACCCACGAGTTCTCGCTTAGGCGAGACCCTCTCGCTTGAGCGAGATGCTTCATCGCTCAGAACGAAAGCTCTCCACCTGAGCGAGAGCGCGAGTAGGAACCAGGGTAAGGTTCTGTTATTCTCGCCTAGGCGAGACAAGCTCGCTTGGGCGAAAATATCAGCCCTCACCACTGTTCAAACAGACAACAACCAAACTTTCAACATCAAACAACATTTAAGGTTTTTTAGGCAACCACAATAGCACTCAAGTCATATGAACACAAAATAAAGCTAAAACAGGCAGATTATAGTAAAAACATGTGAAGTGAGTTGTTTGTAAAGTGATAGCAAAATGGGAAGTGAAAGGATAGTTAGGGTTCTGAAGTCCCTAAGTGGGCTGACCTTAGACCCACTAAAAGGCCAAGTCCTAAACTTATAAGGCAGAAAGATAAAAGGACCTTACAATTTTCATATATTAAAATAAAAATTAAGCAAACAATCTTATTATTAATAACAAATTTAATATTGAAACAAACCACCTGTATATATTTATATTTTTCATTAATAACAACGTATAATTGTGTACTTGTATATTATAATAATAATAATGTTAATAAACAAATTTTCTCAATTTTTTAAAATAAATTCACCGTATAACATGTATTAGAAATAATTATCAATTGTATTTCTTAAAATTTAAATTAAAGATAAAGTTTGATAAAAATATCTAAAGAAGTTTTGTATTAATATTGTAGTGAGATTTTATTATTACTTATTTAAGATTTATTTTTTTATTTATTAAAAATATTATTCGGTATATATAATTTAAATTCATAATTTACTATTTGATTTAGTATATTAAATATTTAGATAAGGTACTATTTAATTTTAGATATATCTATAATTGAAAATATATCACAAAAATCCTTATCTATTATTCAAATAACTTGAATAGATATTTTGGGTATTTTCACTTAGGTCTACAAATACACTTCATATATTCACTCAATTTTCTCACTCACTATAATACTCCACTATATTTTTCTTCAATGTTTTTTAGGTTAGAGATGACAACGAATAAGGCATGGGTAAAACCTACTACTTGTTATCGTTGTATTTGAAAAATCGGTTTTGTTATTTGTCTTGTTACTTATCGAGTATTTGTGAAAAAAATTCTTGTGAATATTTTTTTATACGTGTCATGGGATACCTATGGATATTTTAATAGAATAAAGGAGAAAACTTTTATAAGGTAATATAAAATATGTTCTTGCGGTGTCAAAATTTCAAAGGGTCCACGTCCTCAAACTCTAAAAGTACTCGTACTTGAATGTCACAAAGGAGGGGAATATGTCTAAAAGATACTTTGATGCCAAAGTCAGTCAGATATGTCCGAGAGTAAATGCTAATGAATACGTAATCAATATACTTCCTAAACCGTGCTTTGTATACCGGTGTTCATGTTCGTGGGTCTTGCTTGGTTGGGCTTTGGTATAAGTCACTAATTACCTCATAATTGGATTAGTACAATAAACCTTAAGTTTAGCTTTTCTGAATGACAGCGGGCTCATCTCGGTATGCTGGTGTGGGTTGTGTACATATCGTCCTAGAGGGCTGATATGTATTCGGTCAGACCGTGTATCCATGGGGGTACTATGACCTTATACAATACAAAATATATTATTTTTGTGTCTTTTACAAATATTATTGAATTAAATTAATCTAGTGAAAAAAATAAATAAATATTATTTGATCTATATCTAATAAAATATATCAGATTTATAATCCAAATTCATTTAACTAGGTTAATTAGATTTACATTTTTTAAATTAAATTTAAAAATAGATTAAATCCTCTTTATCAATTAAATAAAATCCAATAAGATCGATGTAATGTATTAAGAAAAAATATCTTTAACACTTTAAATTTAAATGTTGAATTTAAATGTAAAGTAAATATGTTATTTATTAATATCATAATAAAAACTATAAATACATACAAAAGTAGAGAACTTAATACCTTATCAAACAAAAACTCTAATCGTAAAGTGGCAGAATAGGTGTAACATGAACGAAAAGACCTAAGTTCAAATTTAAGGTAAAATAAATTTATTACTCTTTTTTAACAACTACTAATAATAATACAAAATTGATATTATATGATGATATATATTTTATAAAAGTGCAACAAATTTTTTATTAATTATATTATTTTCAAAATAATTTTTTTTATTACATCACGTTATGTTAACAAGTAACTATTTCTTACAAGTATATTTTATCATTTTGCAAGGAAATTTTTGTGACAAATTAAAAAATAATAATATATAAATAGTGAAAAAATGTGTATATATTACTATTAATTACGTTATATCAAAATTAAATAATTTAATTCCTTTTAAAAATTATAATATCACAATTAAAAATTAATATTATATTCTTATTAACTTATAAAAAAATATTTTGTTAATTATACTCTTATAAAAAAGAAAAGTAATTCTATCACATAATATTTTATATTAATGAACAATCATTTGTGACATTATATATATTTTGTCATTTTTAATAATTTTTAAATAAATTAAAAAATAGTTGTAAATAATATATAAATAGTGACATAATTTATATTTATCACAACTAATTACATTTAAAGAAAGATAAATATTGAATTATTTAATATATTTAAACTCAAATCTATAATAATATATTTAATATATTTCATCACAAATAAATATATAATGCTAAAAAAATAGTATTCACACAAATATTTTATTTTTATAATAATCAATAATTTATTATTAATAATATATAAACATTATTTTATAATCAATATCTTTTTTTTAATTTTGTGCGACAAATAAAAAGTTAATCACAAATAATAATATATATATATATATATATATATATATATATATATAATGATAAAATTTATATTTGTTACTATATTTTTGTCACAAAAATTTATATTTGTTGTAATGTTTTTTCGCCTTCTGAACATGCCTTTTGCGTTTGGATCAAAAATACTTCTATTGAAACTATAAACCTCAGCAAAAGTATACTAAAATAATGAAAAGTATACTAAAATAATGAAAAGAAGAATATTACTTCAACATTAATATACAAAAAAGGAATGAAAACCTATGATAAAAGGAAAGGAACTAACATTGTACCAAAAAAATCAAGAAAGGTAAGGAAAATACTATGATAAAACGAAGAAACTAACTTTAAACCAACAAAATTTAAGAAACCTTACAACCTCAAAAAACCAGTATACAAAAAATATCAAAGCAACAACGAACGTAAGGTTGAAGTTTTCAACCAAACAGAATCAAGAAAGGTTGAAGCCTTAAAGTAGGTTAAAGAAAAAAAAAATTCAACCAAAGAATATCAAAACATCTACAAAAGTAACCTTTCAACCAAACTATGAAAAAATGAATGAACTAACTTTCAAGTAAGAAGGAAGAAGATGAATATATATATA
>Ga0214544_1010057_pt1 | contig 14259 bp, 12 predicted proteins | sample CNSS3metaG_FD_160074 | JGI IMG/M metagenome (GOLD analysis project Ga0214544, IMG submission 160074) | Root nodule microbial communities from cowpea collected in UCLA plant growth center, Los Angeles, California, USA - CNSS3 | ecosystem: Host-associated > Plants > Roots > Nodule | place: USA...
TACATACATATATACATACATAAATACATACATATATATATATATATATATATATATATATGTATATATACATATATATATATATATATATATATATATATATATATATATATATATATATATATATATATATATATAAAAAATATATATATATATATATATATATATATAAAAGACATTTAAATATAAAAAGTTGATGATGACACTAAAAACAAGATAATGAAGTCCTTGTAATCTTTAACATTCTTAGAGGAAGAATATTATTGTTTTTATTAATAACCTAAAAGGGTATTCTCAATCTTTTATATGTCTTCAAACTTATCCTTTTTAAGTAGTACAATTGTTATCATTTATATCGCACCTTTTTATAGAGAAAGTTCTTTAGCCAAAAGTAGCAAGATCTAAGAAATACTAATGTTTTAGCCAAAAGTGGCTGCATGTGTAACCAACAGTGACTAGATTCAAACAATACAATGTGTTTAGTTAAGAGTGGTTAAACTTTAAGTAATTGTTGGTGTTTAGTTAGGAACAATTGGGTCTAAAGAATATTTATCTTTTATATTGTTGCATTAGTCTCTTAGTGGAACTTGATCAAGTTGATCAAGAACTAGACATACTCAAAACTTTTTGATGAACCAATATAAAAATACATCAATTAAATCTCTCTACTTTTATCTTTTTAAATTACATGTTATTTATTTGAATCTAATCAAAGAATGAGAGTTTTAATTAAATATGCTTTGGAGAGAGTTTTTGAAAATGCATGTGACAACTTCAAGTTGCATTTAACGATCTTCATTAAATGTTTCTCTTAAGATAACTTTTTAACAATGCAACTATCAAGTTAAAACTTTTTATAATTGCTTTTATTTGAAGGTGAGTTGCGGAAATTTTTGAATGTTTCAAATAGTTAGTTCAACTCCCTCTTTTTATGTATTTAACCTATTTTAGTTAGTTCAACTCCCTCTTTTTATGTATTTAACCTATTTTAACAAGCTTGTAACATGACCTAAACTTACTAAAAATCGGGTTTTTATTCTTGTAGCTTAACTCTAAAATAGTCATTTAAGTTGATAGGCAAGCCATGATACCATTGGAGGGTTGCTCCCTCTAGAGTTACACAGGAAACCACTAGAGAATCACATTATTATTGGAGTAGAGGTTGATTTGTGCCTTGTATATGCCTTGACATGGTCATCATGGATTTGTTTAATCATTATATGTCTCACTGATAGGAGGTTTTCAACTTGGAGGGATAGGTGAATTATTAATGCCTACCGTAAAAAGATGATTGTCAACATCTTAAGAAAAATAATTTGGTGGATGGCGAGCTCTTGGTTAGAAGGTTCATATTGATTTGGTTTGAAAGTGAGGCTCTATATATGTTGGATTGTGGATTACTTGAAATCATGTGATTGTGATACCAGGAAGTGGAAAGAAAAGATAAAACAGTTAAAAATAAAATCTTTCTTCTTTATCATTTTATTCAATAGGTTGGTCCCATAAAGACCATGTCTTCATTGGGTTCACCAAAGGGTGACACTTGTCCTTTATAATAACATAAAAGATCCTATCATGTCATTCTAGGTTTAATGATCCTTTAAATGAGCCTTATGGAATTAAGCCCACTATCAATATCTCCATCATGCAAAACAATCTTGTCATCAAGATTCAATGGTGATTGTGTGAGTTGTGAGTGGTTGTTGGTTATTGGATTAATTGGGCTAGGACAATTAACAATATTGGAAAGGTCTTCAGTGCTTCGTGAGGGGTAAAGTAAAATTAATGTGTTGTTAGTTTGAGTGGCTTGAGGTGTATAATGGGTTGTTGGTCATTAGATGGTTGGAGAAGCACGTTATGAGCAAATAATGAGGGGTATGGGAAGGTAAGAGGTTTGGCATGGATTTTTTTTAGGGTTTCTCACTTAAAAAGGGGCACGTGGTAGGTGGGTGGCATGGTGTGACATTTAATAGTTTTCCACATGTGGTAGCTTGGGGATTAATAATGAAAGAAAATGATGAAACAATGTAATCTCAGCCATTGGAATGGCCAATGAAATTTTATTTTGGGTAAGGAGAGATAAAGAATAGGTTTGGAAGAGAGAGTATTCAAAGTATGAGTTTAGGGTTGGGCATGTTATTAGATATTTATTGTGTTAGTTTGATTGTTATTTGTTTTTAATAATGGTCAGTTAGCTTGACTGAGACTTTAGGAGAGAGTAGCTAGATTTTAGCTACTTAGTTTCTTTTTCAGTTGTAACGCAGATAGGTAGTGGGTCAATTTTTCTCTCGTGTCTGTTAGCTTTGAAAGGCTATAATAATGTATTTTGTTATGCAATGAATAACAGAAGACGAGTGACCATTTTTCACAGAAAACTTACTTGCTTTTAATTCAGAATTTGGTATCAGAGCTCCTTTTAAGGGGCTTGAACCAGAAAAGCATCAAAACATTAAGTGAAAGTGAGCATACAAATATTGTGAGGGTTATACACTGGGGTGTGAGAGAAAGGGTAATATCTACAGGGTGCACACGTGAAGATTATTCTACAACCATGATAGATACAAGCAAATATGTGCAACCAACAATTACCAAGTTTGATGGTCACTATGACCATTGGGCAACGCTTATGGAAAACTTCCTCCGATCAAAGGAATTTTGACACTTGGTGGAGAATGGCATTGCTGACGTTTGCAATAAAGCTGATCATCAAAAGAAGAAATCAGATTAATAGAGGAGCAAAGGCTAGAGGATCGGAAAATCAAGAACTATCTTTATCAAGCCATTGATAGAGAAATCTTGGATACCATTCTGAATGATGACACGTCCAAACATATTTGGGACTCAATGAAACAAAAGTTCCAAGGTTCAACTCGAGTTAAGCGTGCTTAATTGCAAGCATTGCGTAAAGACTTTTAACTCTTGCAAATGAAGGAAAGAGAATCCGTGAATTACTATTTTGCTCAAACCTTGAAGATCGCTAAAAGTATGAAGGCTTGTGGTGAGAATGTACAGGAAAGTTCCATAATTGCAAAGATTTTGTGGTCTATGACAACAAAATTCAATTATGTAGTATGCTCAATTGAAGAATCCAACAACATGGAAGCCATGGCCATAAATGAGCTTCAAAGTAGCTTATTGGTGCACGAACAAAGGATGCTACTGGTTGTGGAGGAAGAACAGGTCTTGCAAGCGGTGACAAATGAGAAAAGTGGGAGAGGAAGAGGTAGAGAAGGGGTAGAGGATCCTTCCGTGGCAGAGGTAGAGAAAGACAGTCATTCAATAAGGATGACATTGAATGCTATAAATGTCACAAATTTGGGCACTTTTAATATGAGTGTCCCATGTGGGAGAAGAATGCCAATTATGTTGAAGTTAAGGATAAGGTGGAACAAGAGGATGAGCTCTTGTTAATGGCTGCAGTTGATCCCAAAGAAGACAAAGACAAATGGTTTCTTGACTCGGGGTGTAACAATCACATGAGTGGTTCAAAGGATTAGTTCTCAAATTTGGATGAGAACTTTCATCACATAGTAAAGCTAAGGAATGACACCCGCATTGCTATTATGGGGAAAAGAAGTGTTCGTATGGTGATAAACGGTATCACACATGTGATATCCTAAGTGTATTATGTTCCTGAACTCAAGAATAATCTCTTGAGTATTAGACAACTTCAGGAAAAGGGCTTGACTATCACAATTCAAGGTAATAGGTGTACGGTTATTCATCCCAAAAAGGGTTCAATTATGGATCAGGATGAGCAACAGTCGGATGTTTGTGTTAACCGCCACTCGAGCTCCTCCGATTAGCACAACATGTTTTCAGGTTGAATTGGAACAAGACTCGCAACTATGGCATAATCGTTTAGGCCATTTAAGCTATGATAGATTAAAAACACTTGCCTCAAAGCAAATGGTGAATGGGCTGCCTTCTATTGCAATTCCACAAGAAGTATGTACACATTGCTTAAATGGAAAACAACATCGAAGTGCCATGTCAAAGAAGAGTTCATGGAGAGCATAAAAAAAACTTCAACTTATTCATGCTGATCTATGTGGACCTATTCAACCTTCATCAAATAGCAACAAAAAGTATTTCCTAAGTTTTATTGATGATTTCTCACGTAAAACTTGGGTATACTTCCTACATGACAAGGTAGAAACTTTTTCTCTATTTAAAAGTTTCAAATCCTTTGTAGAAAAAGAGGTTGGACGAAGCATTATTTGTCTCAGGACATATAGAGGTGGAGAATTTAATTCCAGAGCGTTCGAAGAATTCTGCAAGACTGAAGGTATACGGAGGCAATTAACAGCAGCTTACACACCTCAGCAGAATGGAGTTGCGGAATGGAAGAACAGAACCATAATGAATAAGGTTCGATCCATGTTGACAGGAAGACATGTTCCAAAAACTTTCTTGCTTGAAGCAACTAAGTGGTGTGTTCATGTTCTAAACAGAAGCCCCACAAAAGCATTACAAGATATAACTCCTGAAGAAGCTTGGAGTGGAGTGAAGCCATCAATGGCTAGAGTGTCTATCAACTTGATGTGAAGAGTGCGTTTCTACATGGAGAACTCAAGGAAGAAGTATATGTGCAACAACCCATTGGCTTCATGAAATTAGGTGAAGAAGAAAAAGTTTACAGATTAAGAAAAGCATTGTACGAGCTTAAGCAAGCACTAAGAGCATGGTACAACAAAATAGAAACATATTTTCTACGTAATGGCTTTGAGATATTTTTTTGTGAACACACACTGTTTACAAAGTCAAAGGGAGGTAAAATTCTAATTGTGAGTCTATACGTTGATGATCTAATATATACAGGAAATGATGAAAGCATGTGCAATGATTTTACATCATCTATGATGCTGGAATTTGATATGTCGAATCTAGGGCGAATGAGATATTTTCTTGGGATAGAAATCTTGCAAAATAGTCATGGAATCTTTATGTGTCAACGAAAATATGCTCGAGATGTTTTGACTCGATTTGGTATTCAAGATTGCAATGCTGTAAAAAATCCAATTGTGCCAGGAACAAAGCTGTCAAAAAATGAAGCAAGAAATCAAGTGGATGCCACACAATTTAAACAGGTAGTTGGTAGTTTAATGTATTTAGATGCAACTAGGCCTGATCTAATGTATGGAGTCAGCCTGATTAGCAAATTTATGGCCAATCCTATAGAGATACACTGGTTTGCAGTCAAACGAATTCTAAGATACTTGAAAGGAACAACTAAGCTTGGTATATACTACAAGAAAGGGAGACCACTAATATCGTAGCATATACAGACAATGATTTTGCTAGAGATATTGATGATAGAAAGGGTACTTCGGGCTTTATGTTTTTCTTAGGGAGTGGAGCAATGTCATGGTCATCTAAAAAGCAACCAGTAGTAACACTATCTACAACAGAAGCTAAATACATAGCCACTGTTGCTTGCGCGTGTCAATGCATATGGATTAAGAGAATTATGGAGACTCTTTGTTTTAATGAGAATCATACGTTAATTCTATGCAACAACAACTCAACAATTCAATTGTCAAAAAATCCAGTTTTCCATGGCAGGAGTAAACATATAGATGTACAATTTCATTTTTTAAGAGATATGGTTAAAGACAGAAGCATTGAACTGAAGCACTATAGCTCACAGTCTCAAGTTGCAGACATTATGACCAAACCGTTGAAATTGGAGCAGTTTTTAAATCTCAGGAGCAAGATAGGTTTGATTGAAGCATCGATAGTAAACTAGATGTTAAGTATTTAGTTTAAGGGAGAGATTGTTAGTAGATATTTATTGTATTAGTTTTATTGTTATTTGTTTTTAATAATGGTCAGTTAGCTTGACCGGGACTTTAGGAGAGAGTAGCTAGATTTTAGCTAGTTAGTTTATTTTTTAGTTGTAACGCAGATAGGTAGTGGGTTAGTTTTTCTCTTGTGTCCGTTAGCTATGAAAGGCTATAATAATGTATTTTGTTATACAATGAATAATAGAAGATAAGTGAGCATTTTTCACAAAAAACTTACTTGTTTTTAGTTCACAAGGCAGAGGTTGTCTTGCTATAAAATGTGGGAAAACAAGGTGGCTAAAGGGTTAGAAGGGGGGAGGAGAGCGAGGCTCTCGTGTATGATAAAAAGAAGGGGGAGGCATGATCCATAGTAAGGTTTGAGGATAGGTGGAAAGTCGGGTGGAGTAGGGAAATATTTTGTCGAAGTGCATAGTAACAAGAGAGAACGTAGCCATCAACATTGAAGTGTGGTGTTTTCAAGACTGGTTAGTTGTGTGAGGCTTCTACTAAGGTGGCCTATAAGTCATGGGTTGCTCTATATCAAGGGTGCTACCATTGTTAGTCATCATGTATTCTGGTGTGTCTTCCTCACTAATCAAAAGCAAAAAACGACTAGAGGTGCATTTGTGGCCATGAAAACAAATTTCATCACAATTGTAGCATAACCCAATGGCTCTTCAATCTTGGGGTTGCGATTAGGTAAGTTTTTTTACATGAAAGGAAGAGGTGGTAAATAGGTTTGGATTGGGGTGAGAAGGTGGTTGGGGTTGGGATAATAGACTTTAAGACGATTGAGGAAAGGAGTTATGGTTTATGTATAAAGAGACTTGGAATTAGTAATTTTAGATTCCACTAATAATATATCCATATTTGTAACGTTCAGCTCCCGTACTTACCCCTAGCTTTCTGTGTTTTGGTAGTTAGGTTTCTGTTATCAGTAGTTTTTCCTATATATATGTACTTGTATAACTTCTTTTACGTACACAAATATACAATATACTTTCTTTTTCCATAAGAAGTTTTTCTCTTTCTCTCTCTTTCCCTTCTGCCTTCGTCATAGATACTGTAAAGTTCAATATGGTATCAGATGTACCCCTTTAATCCTCTTTCTTTCATTTCTTGGTTTTCTTTACCCTATCTTTCCTCTTCTTTCTTACACCATGACTGAATCAACCCAACCAACCCCTCTACCCAGTTACCTTACCTTATACCCCAATGAAAACCCTGCAACCCCTATTGTATCTCCTATCTTAGAAGATTCAAACTATCATTCCTAGTCACGATCGATGCTTACTACCTTGAATGCCAAGAACAAAGTTGAATTTGTTCTTGGAATTGCTCCTCGACCTGCCACAACAGAATCCACATATGCTTTATGGACCCGTTGCAACAACATGGTGATTTCTTGGCTTGTCCATTCAGTATCCCTCTCCATTCGTCCCAGTATCTTATGGATGGATAATGCTACCACTATCTGGAACGACATACAACACAAATTTTCTCAAGGTGATCGATCACGCATTTCAACTCTCCAAATGGTTGCTGCAACCCTTTGCCAAGGTGACCTATCTGTTTCTGACTATTTCACAAAACTTCATATCATATGGGATGAATTGGATAACTTCTGACCCGACCCCATATGCACATGCAAACCCAAATGCTCTTGCATTCTTTCTTCTGTTATTTCTCTCCGTAAGTCTGAAGACCAGTCTATGCAATTTTTACGTGGCCTCAATGACAATTTTCACAACATCAAGACTCACATGTTACTGCTTGAACCTCTACCTCCTGTCACTAAGATTTTCTCCTCTGTCATCCAACAAGAACGCCAATTTGTTGCTGGATCTTTCACTGCGTCTGTTCGACACACATATCAATCTCCCTCTACATCATCCAATGCATCACCTAACATTGGAACCAGTACTGTTCTTGCTACATCTTCCAATACTTGCAATTACTGCAAACGTCCTGGCCATAATGAATCTGCTTGCTTCTGCAAAAATGGTTTTCCCAACCAAGATGGCAAATCCTCTGAAACACAAATCATCAGGAAAATATGCACCTACTGCAATAGATCGGGCCATACCATTGATATATGTTTTAAAAAACATGGCTATCCTCTCGGACATAAACTTCACTCTGGGAAATCTCCTCAAGCTCATCACGTCAGCTCCCAAGAAACAACTTCTGTTTCCTCAAATTCTACTGACAATGGTGATATCTGACTTACTCCTGAACAGTTTCAACTTCTTTAAGATCTTTTCAAAAATCAGCTACAGTTACGCCCACTGCACAAGTAAACCAAGTTGGATCTATCTCTTCCATTCATTCAATGGCTGGTAATGTCCACAACATGACTTTTGCTAATTCTTGGATCATTGACTTCGGAGCTACAGATCATATCTGTACATCTTTACATATTTTCATTTCTTATAAACGCATCACCCTCATTTATAGCAATCTTCCTAATGGTTCCACTATTTCTGCACACTATACTGGCACTGTTGCTTTCAACACCAACTTTCAATTACTTGATGTTCTTTATGTCCCCCAATTCTCTTTCAATCTTCTTTCTGTTTCTAAAATTGTTAACTCTCTTCACTTTGATCTCACGTTTTCTTCTTCTGGCTGTATGATACAGGATGTGAAAACCAAAGAGAAGATTGGTTTAGTTAAAGTTCATGCTGGTTTATATGTACTGACCCCTGCGGCTTTTACTTCTTCTCATTCTTTATGTAATTCTGCAACTACTACTCTATGGCACTCCCGCTTAGGCCATCCCTCCCATGAAAGATTACGTTTGTTACATCAAAAATATTCTTACATTGTTGTTGAAAATCCTGACACTTGTGATGTTTGTCATAGATCAAAACAAAGAAAACTCCCTTTTCCCCTTAGCACATCTCGCACTTTAAAACCTTTTGATCTCTTACATATTGACATTTGGGGACCATGTTCTGCATCCATAAATGGTTTTAAATATTTTCTTACTATCGTTGATGATTGTACACGTTATACTTGGCTCATTCCTATGATTGCTAAATCTGAAACTCGAAAACAGTTTCTGACTTTGTTACTTGCATCCATACTCAATTTCAAACTATTATTAAAGTTATTCGAACAGACAATGGTTCTGAATTTCTTATGCATGCTTTTTACACTAAATATGGCATTATTCACCAAACTTCATGCACTTATACTCCTGAACAAAACGGTATTGTGGAATGCAAACACCAACATATTCTTAATGTCATTCGTGCTCTCCTTTTCCAAGCTCACTTACCTCATAATTTTTGGTGCTTTGCAGCTCAACATGCTGTTTTATTAATCAATTGCATACCAACACCTTTGCTTAAAAATGATACTCCTTATGAACGTTTATATGGTTCTCTATATGATCTTTCTCTGCTTCGCATATTTGGTTGTTTATGCTATATATCCACTCATTCTGTAAAACGCACAAAACTTGATAGCGGAGCTATTTCAGGAATCTTTTTGGGTTTCAAACCCCACACTAAAGGCTATTTGTTTCTTAATTTAAACACTCGCCAAATTGATATATCACGTCATGTCATTTTTCATGAACACACATTTCCTTATTCTGTCATCACTCATAACTCACCTGATCACAATTCCCTTTCCCTTCTCACCCCTGCACATTACATGCATGATTTCACTATCCTTGATCAAACTACACGTACACATGTTGATGATACCCCACATGGCCCCTCTACTACACCTACCATGGATAATGCTTCCGTTTTACCAGTTGACCAGAGTTGACCAGTTTGACTGTCCTATCAGATGCTGACACATGGCGCAGAGTACTCTCTCTCCAAAATTAGGGTTTCTGCCCCATGTTTCTTCCTTGGCTGCGTGGCTGACGGCGGCTGCTGCCGTTTTCCGGCGTGGTGGCGCGACGCGGTGGTGTTGCGAACAAGGAAGAAGAAGACTAAACTGTGGTGGTGTTGCTGCAGCGGTGGCTGACGCGTTCGCGGGAAGAAGAACTCGCAGTGGTGGTGTTCGAATTGGTTGCTGTTGTGGTGCGGAGGCGAGAAGATAGAGGTGTGGTGGTTCTGCAGTGGTGGCGTGAAGCTGCTGCCATGGTTGTGCGAGAAGATGGTGCTGCAGAATCGTGGTGGTCAGATTTCGACGTGCAATGGAGGTGCGGAGAAGACGGAGGCGCGGTGCTCATGGTGGTTGACGGAGATGGCGCCGCTGGATGTGTTGAAGAAATGGTGGATCTGCTTGCGTGGAGGATGCGCTGCGGAGAAGGTTCGTGGTGGTGGTGCGCGGAGCTGCGATGGTTGTCGGAAACGGCGGCACGAATGGAGAAAGATGGTGGTGGCTGGCGAGACGTGAAGGTGCGTGGAGATGGAGGTTACTGTTTCCGGCGAGTTGCAGTGGTGGCCGGCGAGGAGATGGCGGCGGCGGCTGCCATGGTGGGTGGAAGGGAAATTAGGGTTAAGGTTTCATGTGTGAGATGGAGGAGATGATGACGTGGCAAGATCTGAATGGTCAATTTGGTGAGTGGAGGATTATGACACGTGGCGGCTTATGGTTGGCTAATTTTAAAAGGTGAGGATTGCCACATGGCATGATCTGGTTGAGTGGAGTGTAAGTGGTAGGAGGGGTGCAACTTAGTGAAAACTGGGGGTGCAAAACAGGTTTTTGTGGTCCACTTGAGGAAGGAGTGTGCAAATAAAATCTGGGGGTGCATTTAGCTCCTGATTTATTCTTTTCCAGAATTTCTTGATTTTGGACTTATTTTGTAACTTTGAATATTTTAAAATCACACTATTAATTGACCAAAAATAAATTCCAGTTGCATTAACAAACGTTAGAATATCCAATAATATTTTATGCAACTAAAATCAATTTTTACACCACTTTTACCAAACTTACTCAATAAATCCAATAATCACAAATCCTAATTAAATCAATCTTTAAGCAAAGAAAATTCAATTAAATCCCCAAATTTAAATATTAAATGAGGGCAAAAATTTGAACTCATCACCCCTCTACTACACCTACCATGGATAATGCTTCCGTTTTACCTGACATCATTCCACCATCTGCTATTGCCCCAGATTCCACTACCATCACTGATCCTCCACGACAGTCTAACAGACAACGAAAGGTCCCTTCTTAACTTAATGATTTCCAAACTCACACTATTGTTAGATACCCCATTACTCAATACTTAAATTATAGTCAACTTTCTCCCTCTTTTAAACATATTATATTGTTTATATCTTCCACTAATACACCACATAGTTACACCCATGCTTCAAAGGATCCTCGATGGGTTCAAGCAATGCAGGATGAATTACAAGCCTTAGCAAATAACAACACATGGGTTCTCACTGATTTACCACCTGGAAAAACTGCCATTAGCTGCCGCTGGGTGTACAAGGTTAAACATCATTCTGATGGATCCATTGAACGCTTCAAAGCCCGACTGGTTGCCAAAGGATACAACCAGCTTAAGGGACTCGATTTTCTCGACACTTTCGCACCCGTTGCCAAGCTCACCACTCTTCGCATGTTACTTGCCCTTGCCACATCTCAACATTGGATAATCAAACAGCTTGATGTAAATAATGCTTTTCTCCACGGTGGTCTTCACGAGGAGGTCTATATGAAACTTCCCCCGGGTTTTCATTCCCCTCATCCCTCCAAAGTCTGCAAATTGCAATGTTCCCTCTATGGTCTCAAACAAGCAGGGCGCCAATGGTATGCCAAGCTCTCTTCCTTTCTTTTATCTAACAATTACACATGTTCCTCTGCTGATCACTCCTTATTTCTCAACCATACTAATCAATCTCTTACTGTTATCCTTGTCTATGTCGATGACGTTATGCTAATGGGAAATAACGCACAAGAAATCACCCGCATCACTACTCTACTTCACTCACACTTCCGCATTAAAAACCTCGGTGATCTTACCTATTTTCTAGGTTTTGAAATTGCACGAAACTCCACTGGTCTTCACCTCAGTCAACGCAAGTATACCCTTGATCTGCTTCATGAAACATGCATGTTGAATAGTGCCCCTACTCCTACTCCAATGGCCCAAACATCTCGCCTACAACCTGATGGCCACCTCCTTGATGATAATGCTGCTTCCTCCTTTAGAAGACTCATAGGCCGCCTGATCTATCTCACCAACACCCGTCCTGATATCGCTTTTGCTGTCAACAATCTCATCAACAAGTTTGTTTCTGCCCCTACCACCTCTCATCAACAAGTCGCACATCGTATCCTCTGCTATTTAAAAGGTACTCCTGGTCAGGGCCTCTTCTTCCACACCAATACATATCTTCATCTTAAGGCTTATAGTGACTCTGATTGGGCATCTTGTCCTTCAACACGCAAATCTGTAACCGGCTTCTCTATCTATCTTGGACATTCCCTCAAATCATGGAAATCCAAGAAGCAACAAACCATCTCCCGCAGCAGCTCTGAAGCTGAATATCGTGCCCTCGCTTCCACTGCGTGTGAAATTCAGTGGTTGACCTACATTCTTGAGGACTTCAAGCTTCCTTTCACACTTCCTGCAACCCTTTATTGCGACAACCACTCTGCTATTCAAATCGCCTCCAACCAAGTATATCATGAACGAACAAAGCACATCGAAATTGATTGCCACCTTATACGCGAGAAGATCAATCATGGCTTGATTAAACTCCTCCCTATCTCCTCCTCCTCCCAAGCTACAGACATTTTTACTAAGCCTCTACCCTCACAGACCTTCCATATACATCATTCCAAGCTGGGAATGAAAAACATCTATTCCCCGCTTGAGGGGGGCTGATAATATATCCATATCTGTAACGTTCAGCTCCCGTACTTACCCCTAGCTTTTTGTGTTTTGGTAGTTAGGTTTTTGTTATCAGTAGTTTTTCCTATATATATGTACTTGTATAACTTCTTTTACGTACACAAATATACAATATACTTTCTTTTTCCATAAGAAGTTTTTCTCTTTCTCTCTCTTTCCCTTATGCCTTCGTCATAGATGTAAAGTTCAATATCCACAAGCTTGGCAAGGTCTAAAACCTAGGTGATGGAAGTGGGTTGAAGGACAAGAAGCTTGTGACGTAATTATGGAATGCGTCCAGAAATGAAACAATTTAAAATCATGTCTAGACTGAGCCCAATAACTCTATTGCAAGCTTTTCAAAGGCGGTTTGGTAGTCTGTTACTGACCCATGTTGATGCAACTTGAAGAGTTATGTTCGATGATTGGCATAGGTTAAAGGCCCAAAGCGCAACTCTAGAGCTTGGTGAAAGAACGTCAATCCACAAGTTGATGATTCTGATACATCCATATGTACTAACTCAAAAGCTTCTCCTTTGCATATAAAGGGCAACCATATTCAAATAGGAATCCCATGGAACTGGAAATATTAGACAACTTGGAAAAGCCAATCCAATGGTTCTGAGCCATCAAAGAAAGCTAGCTGCAATTTTGGTGGTCTAAAAAGTGGTGGAGGAGGGGCTTGGAAAAGGGGAATATTTGAAATAGGGTGGACATAGGTGGGGGAATAGTGTGGTTGAGGCTTATAGGGGTGGTTTAGGCGCGTCTAAAGATGGGTCTGGTGGTGGTGGTGTGTGTAGAGAATTTTGGTATTAGGGTATAGATAGTTTCCTATAGGATGTCATGTTTTGTTTCTAGGTTGGTTTGGCAATGTTCTATGGAGTTGTGGAGAGTGGTGTTCATGATCTTTATGTTGGTCTTGAAGGGAGGTAATTTTTTCTAGAATGGTTTGGAGGGTATACTCTAGGTCTTTGTTTAGTTTAGGAGGCGTAAAGTTAGGACAATGAAAACACCAATTGATACAAGAAAGTGAAAATAGAAGATAAAACAGTGAAAAAAAAAATTTCCTCATTTTATTAAGCAGGTTGGTCTTTTAAAAACCATGTCTATGTTGGTTAGATTCACCAAAAGGTGACACTTGTCCTTATAATAACGAAAAAGATCATATTATGACATTTTAGGTTTACTGATCTTTTTAATGGACCTTGTGGAATTAAGCCCACTATCATATTGTTGTATTGCGAATTGTGGGTTGTGTTTAATCATAACTAACTTTGTGTTATTCTTGTACATAGTCGAACTTTTTGAGCTATAGTTTAATGTTCATTTTGCACGATTTGGAGTTTTGATATTTGTTTCGGGGTAGGGACCGAGTGCCTGCTAAGAACCTCTTCGACCTGCGCTGCCTTCTTCCACTCCTGTAACTTCAGCGAAATCCACTCCTAAGCTCGATCGGCTGAGATGACGATCGGGGTACCTGTCTAAAATACTCCGATGCTTAAGTTAGAAAGGACCGATCGATGTATCAAAATGTCTGTTGCAATAAATGCGAAATTAAGATCCTTACCAACCTACCTTTGGGCCCTATTTATAGTTTTCTGTGTGGGCCTGTGATTAGGGTTCCTTAATCACGGCCCAATGATCTTTTAA
>Ga0214544_1010059_pt1 | contig 14256 bp, 4 predicted proteins | sample CNSS3metaG_FD_160074 | JGI IMG/M metagenome (GOLD analysis project Ga0214544, IMG submission 160074) | Root nodule microbial communities from cowpea collected in UCLA plant growth center, Los Angeles, California, USA - CNSS3 | ecosystem: Host-associated > Plants > Roots > Nodule | place: USA...
TAATTTGTTGTTGTTTTTTTTTTTTATTTTTTTTTTTTTTTTTTTTTTTGCAAATACTCTCGAAATTATAATTTAGAAGTTAGAAATGAATTTTGTATGTATAATCCAAAAGTCAAAATTGACTTTTAGATTTTAATCCAAAAGTCTTCTTTTAAGAAAAAAAAAATTCTTCTAGATTGCATAATTCAAAAGTTATAAAATAACTTTCAAATTGTAACTTTCAGAAAGGGAAGAATGAGAAAAAGAAATTATAGGAGTACAAGAAGAAAGCTATGGAAGTTAAGAAAAAAAAAATTACCAAGGAGGGAAGCAAGAAATGGGTTTTTCAGTCCAACAAATGTTATGAGTATTAAATGAATCTAAAGTGTACATGGGTTAAATTTACAATTTTCAATTTAAAAATATGTTTTGGATTGTATAATGTAAAAAATTATTTAAATTACAGAATTTAAAATATATTGTTAAGTTTAGAGATATATTTTCTATGTACATCTATATTATACCGAGGAAAATATATTTTTAAATTCAAAAATACATTTTGGATTATACAATACAAAATATTTTTTAAAATTTTATATTATACAATTCAAAAACCATTTTGAGATCACACAATCTGTGATATTTTAAAACTATAATAGAGTTTAGATTTTTCTTAACCTGATTAGTGAAAAAGAAGAAGAAAAAATAGGATGTAGAATGAAAGAGAGAGTTTAACCCTCAACAAAAGATAATTAAATGAATTAAAAAAAAAAGGAATAAAAAGGGAGAGAAAGAATCTAGAAAAGTAAGGTTTAGAATATGGTGAAACAGAGAAGAGAGTCTAAAAGTCAAAAAATTGAAATTTCTAAAGGCTATTTGGCAAAACCATCTTCCTCTTTATTGAATTCACTTCCACTCTGTTCCCAAAAGCAGAGTGTGTTGTTGGGGATCAACATGCACCACGCATGGCTTTATTAAAAATCATTTTCTTTTTCAATTTGTAGTTACATAAACAACAACCATTGTATTCGCAATATAAATAGTTTCTCATGTTACAAGTATTTCTAATTTTCTATGTACTTCACCTTCTAATTTTCTTTTATGTGAAATTATGAAAATCTTTGAGGTATCAAGGAAAATTTTAAGAGAATATATGAACCCTATAAAATAGTTCCTTTTTTTATTTTTCAAAAATTAGTAAATATTCTCTTCCGAAACAAAATCTCACTCACACTAACCTAATCATCATTGATTTGATTATATTTTACCGGGTGAAAATTGAATACACGATTTTTTTTATATTAAATGTGAGTCTAAAGTGTGTATTCATTACATTATTATGTTTAATTCTGACTTAAGTATGTTTTTAACTTTTATAAAAGTTGTTAAAATAAGAAGTTAAAAGCTAAAAAACTGAAAAAACTATTTAAGAAATCACTTTAAAGACCCAAAATAAAGGTAGAAAGAAACTACAGATAAATATTTTTTCAGAACCAAATACACAATTTTTAAATTTTTTGAAGACTAAAAGTCAAGAAAAAACTTAATGAGAATTAATTATACACCTCATCATTCGCTAAAAGACTAAAAATATCATTTTTTGATTAATAACTAATTTTATGAAATTGTTAACTTGAAGATGATACATTTTGAAGAAGATGCTTATAGTCCAGACAAAAACTGTTTTTATATTGAAGATTTCAAACATCCAAATGACCCTTTCCCTAGTTCAAAGTCAATTATATTATGAGAATATTGATTGACAAATTGAAGAAATAATTTAATAACTGTACAATATTTTTAATCTATTTCTGTTACTATTCACTCCTTCCACACACATTTAAATTTCTTTTACATATAAAAAATAATATTTAAATAATTAAATTTTGACAATTTTTTCTTATCATCTGAAATATTATTTTTTAAATAACTTTCCTATTTTTTTTTTTTTTTATATTTAAAAATAATTAAAAAAATATTATATAACAAAAAAATATATATATATATATATATATATATATATATATATATATATATGAAAGGAAACAATTGAATTTTATGAAAAGACAAATCATGAAAAGATTCTTTATAATTAATCATGTATGTTGAGAAGATTACTAGGGAAGAGTGAAATTCAAAGGTGATGAACATGACATGTGTGTGGAAATAAACATTATCTAATAAAGTGATTGGAACCCTAATTCATGATTTATTTATATGAACATTCATTAGTTAAAGTTTTGTAGAAAAAGAAAAAGGAAGATTCCATAAAGATGAGCATTGGTAACCCTAAACCCTATCATTTATCCTTGAAGCCTATGACAATCCATTAGGGCCTGAAGATACATAGTAAACTTTGCAATGCAATTGAAGTTGAATTTTTGAAAAGTTTGGACCCTCCACCTCACATTGACCCCTTTGGTTCCCCATGCACCATTTCTTTTCATCATTCTTTCAAAAGGCTACCCAATTACTCCATCATCTAACTCCTCCATAGCCTCCACCTGTAAACCATATTCATGAAAATGCTACCCAACAAATTTTTTTCTAAAAATCTCTTTCTTTTTGTTGATATTCAAAATAAAAACAAATTCTGAAACCCCACATGATCTTGCTGTTTTTTTGTTTTTCCTATTTAAAGTAAATTGATGTAGGATAGGGGGCATTTAGAAAATCATTAGTAAGGTTTCTAGTTCAACTTATATCAAAATAAAGTGTGGTGTGGTGTGATAATTTTAAATTTTCATTGAAATCTTGCTAATGAAAATTTTATTAAATTTTAAGATGGTGTTTGGTGTGGAAGAGGTAAAGGAAGAGAAAGAAATAAAGGGGAAAATGGTGATTTAGAGAAGGGGAAGAGAAGAGACTTGAAATAAAATAATTAGACCCATTATTTGAATTTTGTATCACTAGTGAAAGTGAACAATATGAAACTTTGAAATTTACACTATTTTGAAGAAGAAGAAAAAAACCCTGAGAAATGACTTGAAAAAATTGGTTTCTTAAAAAAATATGTGACAGGTAAGCGTGGAACTTTCTTTTTTATGTTTATTGGTGGTTAAAATCTACTGAAAAGGTTACTGTTTTTTTTTTCTTTTGGTGATTATGAAGAGCAAGAAAAAATGTATTTTTAAGAAAAATTAATTACTTATAAATAATTCATTTATTTCTTTATACTAGTTGTCTTTAATTTCATTTTGACTAAATAAATTCTACCATATTTCTTTAGTACATATAATTTGAGTAACTTTTTTAATCAATAAAGTAGGATTTTACCGAGGAAACACTAAGATAGATATTCATAACAATAGGTGAAGTTTAAGAAGTAAATCTGGTTTAGGTGAAGGTGAAAAACTATAGCAATTTGTCAACGACCCAACAAGAACAAAGGTTAAGAAATTGTGCAAGTGTGAACTAATTTCAAAAGATCACTCACTATCTCTCTTGAATTTTATTTTATTTTTAGCTTAAAAAGATGTGCGTGCTATTTTGCATGGTAAATTTTGATGTTTGTCTCTATTCTGTCTTCAAACACTATGAAAATATATTAGATTAACATGATTTCAATGACTTTCCAATGTTTGATCATTTGATTTGATTGAACACACATTTGGTTACGCATATCAAGGTCCTAATTATTGAATTAACAAGCTAAGATTGATAGAACATGTAAAAACATTGTACGGAACAATTTTCTTTTGCCTCTCTTTTCTAGAGGGTTCTCAATTAATCCACCATTAGCGGAACACACCTTAACACTAATTATGTCACATCATCCACATTATTACACATAGTTTAAAGAAAAATAAGAGATGATTAGATATCCATTTTCTAACTTTTTCAGTTCCCATTCCCCTAATCAACCACATTCCATTGCATTGAACACCTTAATGTGGCAAAGAAATAATTGTAAGCATCCAAATTATTTCTGCCTAAGCTAAGATACTTTAGATTCCCCCGTGCAACTTTTAAAACAAAAAAATCAAACCCCCTAAAAAATAATCTTATTATAAAACTAACAATGATTTCAAATCTCCTTTCAACATTTTTCTACACATTTTTGCTAACTTTAAAATTAAAAAAAAAATATTAAGAACACTTTATTGAATGAATGTTTTTACTTATTGAGAGCCAGAAAATATCAGAAAAAGATATATAGATACTGTAAAATGAAAACAATCTATGAAAAAAGAAACATCCTTTGACACATACCCAACATGGATCATGTTACACAAAAACATCATGAATCGTGCAGAACTTGACAGAGATAAATTATCCCCATTTTCGTGTTTTTCTTTCCATTCCCAATAAAAATCAAGCATGCAAGCAAAAGGGTTGCTTTGAAGGTTAAGTTTTTTACTATGATTGTTCCATCTCAAAGGTATATGTATAGAAGGTTGTTATTATAGCATATATATATATAAAACTCTTGATCATAGGTACATGTAAGTAAATGGTTCATATAAGTATATATTACTCTGTAAGTTATACGGTCAGGAATTAGATTACATTAAAATGAAGAATCATAAAGTAAGAATTGTCAGTGGTTGGATGATAGAACTAATGGAAGATATTGAAATGAATATGCTATGCAGGTACACTTAATTAATGATATCAATCATTAACTTTATTCTGAATATTGTCTACTTTATTCTGTAAATGATTGTTTATTTCAGAAGAATGAGATCTAAATTTGGTAGAATGAAAAAGCACAGGCTAAGATGATGGATTTGGTAGAGGGGGACAGATGAAATGATTGTGGGAGAATTGGCAACTAAACTCTTGATTACATGTTAAACCTAAAATCACGGTAAGAATATGGTGAAGGCAGTAATGGAGGGCATAAAATTTTGTTTTGTTTTTGCAGTCTAGAACAAAGGTCCAAAAGGAAAAGACATGAGATAAAAATAGATAAGACAAGCCAACATTCCAATCTGTACACACAGAGAAAAAAGTATTGAAAGAAGTTGAAATGAAACCCAGCGGGAAACAGGCAAAATCTAATAGATTTTTCCTTTTGATAGCTTCTAACATGCTAGTTCAACATGAACCAACCAATTAAGAAGGAAGAGAATGTTATACAGCATCACAGAGGACCATTGGAAATTGGTGCTCCTCTCTTGATGCTATCCATGTTGGTAGTTTCATAGACAGGTAGACCACTTGAATAGTATCCCAAGTCATAGTTTTGCAGTTCAAACAGATCAGAGCTTGAATCACTTTCTGCACCATCATCAACCTCATTGAACTTCCTGATTTCAGAGATTTCCTTCTCCACTAACATCCTATCTTTCTCAACTGACTCATGACTACCCTTGTTCCTTTGTTTCTCTGATGATGATGATGATGATAAACCATTCATGTGTTTGTGTTTGTGATTGTGGCTGTTATCATCAATCAAAGTTGTTGTTGTTGTTGTTGTTGGTTCCCTTTTTTTCTTCTCATCCCACAACAACTCATTTTGCAAAGTGGTTGTCGTTGATCTTGCATGTCCATTATTATACTTTGCTGACAAGAACTGTGCATGCTTGTGGTCTGAGAAGGTTCTGAATTCCTTGCAGCTCTTGGTTGGTGTCTGTACATAAGGAGGAGTTCTAAACCCTGAACTTAAGGAAGAGTATAAGGACTTAGAATCTGCAGTGCTGGCGCTTCTGAAATGGCTAATGCTGCTCCTCCTCCTTCTCCTCCCTCCAGGGCTCTCATCCTCATCTTTCATGGACTGAGAGCTGGATTTTGATTTCTTCTTCTTTGATGCTGATTGGCTGAAGAGAGAGTTCAAGAAGCTTGCAAGCCTTCCACCAGGAGAGCTAGGCTGCTTGTGTTTCTTCTCCTTCATGATTTGCTTCTCCATGCCATGGAATTGCTGGGGGAGCAAGCTTCTCATTGGCATGTCTAAGCTGATTCTGGCTCTGTGTGCATGGTGCCTTTCCTCTCTCATCATCTTCTGAGTGAAGGTGGAGGCAGTGTAGCCGACAACTTCACTGTACCCTGAGAAGTACCTTGCTGCTTCAAACACATCAAGCTCACCAGAATCGTTTCTGCGGTGGAAGGACTTGTTGTGATTAATTTCTGGGTCCATGAGGCCTGCTATGGACATGGTGCAAGTGTGTGGAGAGTAATATGTAACAAGAAGAGGGGCTATATGAAGGATGCAAAGAGATTTGGAATGATTGAGAGTAGTGGGAGGGTGAGTTTAGGATAATGAATAAGTGTAGGCATAATTTTATATGATGAGGGAGTTTTGGAGGTTTTTGTGTGAGGTCCACAAGATGTGCATATGTGCATTAGCAATAAAGATGAGATTGGGATATAAGTGGGGAACAGTGCTTTTTATCCTCTCTCATGCTGTTAAAACCAGAGGTTTCTGTTAGGGATTGTGGGGAGCAAAGAGCTGTGTTTCCTTGGATTCTATATGCTTCTATGGATTTGAGTGGTTGTTGGCTATGCATATATATATATATATATATATATATATATATATATATATATCCAATGGACATCAACATGTGCATGATTCAAAAATCTAACCTTCTTTGCTCATATACATCATCATTATACATAGAGATGGACAACAATTATTACACAGATCCCACCATCATTTTGAGGGCTTCAAAGTCACTCCACATTCCATAACAAATTAAAAGTAATTGCTTGGCCAGTAATTTCTTTTGACTAGGATAGATTTACTATGGCCCATTAATATCACACTGCCTCCTCTTTAACCTGTTTCCATAAGTCTATATAGTATTAGTTGGGTGAGTAATGTTCCAATTCCCAACCACTGGTAGGTTCATATAGAGAAAAAACCTACCTGGTAGCAGCATTATGTAAAAATAGTATTCAGATCAGACCATAAAAACCATCTTCTCATGTAAACTCTCACCAAATTTTCATATCAGATATAATAATACATAACATAATACCATATCATATGGAAGGTGATAGATATATGAAGAAGTCCCACCAAAGGGTAAAGAAGACCTTTTCCACTGCAAAGAACTTACACATGCATACTTAGTATTATCAACTTTAGTTTTCTTTGATGTTAGTCAATAAATGATTTGGCCCATCAAAGCCAATGCCCATTTCTGAGTGTCGGAGTATAGTGGTGAGCATAGTCTTTGTGTGTGGGCACGATCAAATGAGTACGTGTAGCACATGAACCAAAAGAGACACACCAACGGATATGCATTAAAGCCATATATGGACTACCAAATATTGTTGTTGTACGTATAAACTTTCACTTAGTCAAGGCCAATCGAGCGAGATGACCGTGACAGTTCCACTAAGATCATCTAGTCTAGTCAATTTTTTTCTTCTTAGTTATCAATGTGGCAACTTACAAGGGACCCCTTAATTGTGTAGCCACCACCACAATTGTGGCAACCTACAAAACTTATTTTCTTTTAGTTTTCCATTTGACAGTATCAGCATCAAGATAAGGAAAACTGTGCAACTTGTTACGCCAGGCCTTGAATGCTGACCACTAGTTTTGAAGTAGAAGAAACACATTTTTGTTACACACACTTTCTGTTAAATGAAATCATGCCAAGGCTTGTCAGAAACCAGTGGTTATGGTTCTTGCAAGCACTAGATTTTGATAGACCAGGATAAGGAACTATCCCCATCCTTGGTTACTTTGCTTTAGATTTGATCATTAGGGCCACCCCGGAGAACAAGACTGATAGAAAGGACACAGAGTTAAAGCACAGAAAGCTATAAAACTTAACATCTACCCAAATTTGTGTGCATTGGATGCCCCTGGTTGCGGACATTTTGGAATGTGTTGGGTTATTTTCTTTGCCTTAAGCATCAAAAACATATGAGGCCAAGGTTATTATAGTTCGCAGATTTTGTTGCTCTATTATTGGAGAAGCTGAAAGCAAGGCCACAAACACATTGGGAAAATCATTCATGTTCAATTAACTAACTTGATTTATATGATACTGTGCATCATATCTGAGATTTTATGAGTGGCCTACGTCAAATAAAAAACGTGAACATAATTGGAGAATGACCACATATATATTGATGAAATCCAACAACATCAGTGGCAGCAGTGTAAGGTGTGTGTGGTGATGTTGCCACACTCTATTTAGTATCATCTTCATCCTGATCTTGAACAGAAAAATATTTCTACAATCTTGGAAGATACACATGTTTGGTTGCTTTCTTTTAATATGAACCATGCATTCTTAAAGTGATGTTTAATGGACATGGTTGCCCCAAGAGTCTCATCTTTTATTGCTATGTGCCATGTTTGATTTCTTCTGACCTTTTCACCAAAGCACATTGGATGATAAATCATCATTGAAGAGGAGTAGTTCTTGATGGGTCTGAGATTATTGTAGACCCAGTGAAAGTCCCGGTTCAGATGTTATCAAGGCTTTTTCAAGACTTCCAACAGTGATCCAACAACACATTATATGAATTCCACTAGTTTTAGGCCCATCAAAGGCTTCAAGTGCCACACAAGGGTCCATTTCATGACCCTACAAATAAGAACTTGGTGTTGAATTTAGGGACAGGGTGGGGCTGCAAAAACCTGAATTCCCCTTCAACCTTTGGCCTAAAGGGTAATTCCATCCTCATTGGTGGCATGTACTCTCCAATGGGATGCCCCCAATATGAACACCTCTTCAATAATAAGGGACTAATGAAGAGATAAAGTAAGGAAGTGAGTGAGGTTTTCATATTTGGGTACAAGAGAATGTGCAAGGAACCTGAAACATAACCATGTACGATAAATCTAAACCGTAGAGAGAATTGTATAATTAAAGGGGTGTCACAGTTGGATTTTGCTCTTAGACATAGTTTTTTTCTTTTCCAACTTTTAAGATGTGCAATACACGTGGCCACATTAAGATTCATACATAGTGCCTTTTCACACTTGGTCTATAGCGCTTTAGCTTTAGACTCATTATGCTCATAAAATATCTATTTTCTATCTCCAAAAAGTTATGAAAAATATTTATAAGCTTGGCATGCCCTAATCCACATCTATGCTCTCATCTATTTGCAGGTCATACGCCTTATGTTGGCAGGAAAATCTCAACTAAAAGCACTTCTCTTTACTCTTTGAAAAATATCATTTTTGTGTGTCATAAATCAGTTCAGCATAAAGAAGTTGCTTGGCTTGTGGAAGGGGTCAAAATTATGTCATCAAAGCACATAAATCACAGTAGCTTGAGATAGATATACTAAAAGCCTAATTTAACTGTGCGGGCTCTCTACGATCATATTTGTGTTTTCATTTAAACATACATGATTATTTAGTTTTATGGTAAATTCCTTTTATTTCTAGTAATTGTGCAATTTTTAACATACTTCAACATCAAGAACATCACACACGTTCGCTTCACATCAAATATAAAAATCGAGAAAAACTTGATAATAAGTGACACGATATGTCTAAATTTCGATTAAGATATATTTTTGAAGACTTTAATACCATATTAAGATAGTAAAATTTAAATCTAATTCAATCTTGTTAAAATAACTCAATAAGATAAGATTATTCCAATTATATATTGTGAATTGACTTTATTTATAATAGATATATTTAAAGTCACCTTTAAATATGATTCAACCTGATTCAATTCTTTTAAGAAACATTAAATTGTATTCATTATTTATGATTTTTCTGTACAAATAAAAATTGAGAGTTTGAATACACAAATAACGAAATTCTAGGCGATTAAATCAGATTCGAGTATTAAAAGTGAAATTCTAAAAATTAAATCAGATTAATTCAAACAACAAAACAATATGAAAATCAGTTTTCCATATATTTCATTCAAGTTTGACTATTAATCAATTAAATTAATTTATACAAAATTAAATCTTAATATCATTCAACCCAATTTGGATTAAGTTATCAAATCAAGATTTAATTTTTAATCTGAATTCTAATTTCAAAGACACAAATTGGTATGACAACAGCGCAAAGAAAAAAATGAAAAAAGAGAAGAACAAACTCAAATCGATGAATGATAGTGCAGAAATCTCATTTCATGTTATTGATTTTGGTTTCTTTGAATTGATCTCTCAAATTTAGTTTTATATTAGAAAATAACTAAAGCGCACAAAAAGAATCATAGAACAATATGAAAAGGCAAAAATAGATAGAAAAGGAGAAATTATATAACCCTTGAAATTATGCAATTGTTAATTGTATATTGTTTTGAGCATAAAGCTTTGAACCGAAATCTTACTTTTTCAAACTCGAAAAAAAATTATGGATCTCATTTGAGCCTAATCAGGTCTAGAAGCCTAATTAAAAATGTGTAAGAAAAAACAAGTAAAAATAATAAAAATTATGCAGGGTTCTCTTTTCAAAGATTCAGGAAATCTCCCTCAACTTCTAGAAATAATAAAAGTAACAAAGGATTCCAAATCTAAATATATATCCATTTTAAAGTCCTAAAGATATGGAATTCAATCGGTTGGTGATGTGCAAAACATTAAATTGAGTGTATTAAAACTAAACTCTTTTGAATAATGATAGAAGAAACATAAAAACTAACTTTTCCAAAGTAGTGAGATTCACTTTTAAAAATAAAATGTACTCACAATTGTTGATTAAGAAAATTAGTGGTTGATAATCATGCTAAGATCAAAGACATACATCCACCATTAGTTTTCTAATAAATTATGATGAGTGCATTTTATTGAATAAAGTGTGTTCTCTTCACTTAATCAGAATCGTTTTCTAAACAACACTTTTAGTGGTGAGAAAGATGTTCTTGTCAAAAATCTTATGGGTAATGTTTTTATTCTTAACAAAACTTCACCTTACACTTCTTGGTGAGAAGCTCACTTTAAAGAGTAAAGTAACAAATCTTAATGATATAATGATGAAACAATAAACAATTAGTAGTACGTGTATTTACATAATAATAATAATAATAGATTAATTACATACTATTGACTAATTTTTTAATCAACCACTAACATTAATTACTCTAACTTTTAAAGCAAGTTATGATCACTTTAGAAAAGTTAAATCCTCACTTTATAGATGAAATGAACCTTTATAAAGGTGAAAATATTTAATGCAACTGTGTGTCACGTGATGTGGAGATGTCCAAAGACAATAGTTAGATGAGAGATTAGGTGACACCAACATATCAAAGATTTTTATCTTTGTCTAATCATCCGAATATCATAGGAGAAAATAAGTGAGTTTCATGTTCCATGAAAATATTACTCATTGTGAGTAGTTTGGGAAATAATGTGAACTTCAAAAACTATAAATAATGTTGCGGATTTTGGTGTATACGAGGGTAGGCAAACTCACCTCCTTAATTTTGTTCTCCTAATTCTTTACTTTTATTTTAAAACAATTGGATTGAGATCAAATAATTTTTAATTGCTCCATAGCTAAGCCAAGAAAGATAGTTGGACTTGCCAAGGTAACTTTTTTTTTTTTTTATTTAATGGTTGATAGTTACTTGTTCCAAATCTATTAACCAAATGGCTTCAATAAAGAGAAGGAGAAAATTGGATTCTTTTAAATCTGTTGTCGGTACTCGATCTTTAATATTCAATAATATTCGCATTATTTTATAATATACAAAAAGAAACCAAAATTAGTTAGTCATTACAGTGACCAATTTAGATATCAATTTATAAAATTTAAATTATTGGTTACTAAAATAGTCATTATTATAAATAAAAAATTATAATTAGTTACTAAATTTGTCACTAATCACTTAGAGACTAATTTAGAAACTAACTCCTTTTGGTAGTCATAACTTAGGTAGCTAATTTTTAGTGACCAATTTCGTTTGGTAGCTAAAACTAAGATAGCTAATTTTAAAGACCAATTTAGTAATCAATTATAATTTTTTATTCATCATAGTAACTATTTTAATAATCAATAACTTTTAATTTTGTAAATTAGTATCTAAATTGGTCAGTATAGTTACTAATAATTATTGGTCACTAAAATTGGTCATTATTTAGAAATTTTCTTGTAGCATTCGACTCAAGTCCAAATCTAATATCAAGAGCAAATGTAAACATATACTAGTAGTTAGCTAGGTTTATGAATGAAGAATGCTAATATTTGGAGAAACTAAATTAGGTTCACTTTGTGAGTCATGTATAAGATTTTTTAATAAGTCGATGTATTAAAAGAAAATAAGTTAATAATGTTAATATGCGTGAAAACCTTACTTGAGATTCTTTTCTCATAACATTGGACCTAGTATTTGGTTCTAATTTTCATTTTGAGTCTTTCAATTTATTCTCTTTATTTTAATTTTTAATTAAGTTCGTTTTTTATAAAAACGTCTCAATTAAGTCATTTTTTATATAATCTTTTTAAAAATTTTAATTTTTTTTTATTTAGTTTTTTTGTCTTTTAAAGTTTTTGTCATGTGTCAGGTTATAGTCATGCTATGTGACAATATCAATGTCACGTGTCGGTGTTAGTGTCATGTGTTAGTGTCACATGACATTGTCTTGTATTTAAATTCGACCGTATATTTACATATTTTATTCAATTGAGTCACAATATTTTTTAAAATGGAACAATGGTTTTCCTTTCTAAAAGGGGACAAAATTACTAATTAAACCTAATTACAACTTATATATAATATTAAAATAATTTTTTAAAATTTATACATCAAATCACTATACTTAAATATTCAAATTAATTATAATTTTTAATTGAAATTTTGAAAAAATACATACTTTAAACTTACAATGATTTAAAATATTAAGGATGTAAATGTAAAGTAACACTTATAATTATATTTATTATTTTTATTGAAAGGCTTTTTCACTCCTCTCTTGAAGTGCTTAACCCTAGAGCAATTCAAGTACGTGTTGGTCGAGCTTCATAGAGATCTCTGTAAAATGCATTCAAGAGCACAATGTATGGTTGCTAGAGTTATTCGAGCTAGAACAATAGCCAAATATGTGTCAATCCCTAGGCTCACTAAGTGCTTATAAAGTCTAAATAATAACTGAATAAACTCGGTTAAGTGCGAAAAATGACTTATAAACCCGTTGATTTAATAACTTGGTTCATCTGCAAAAGTTATCAACTTTTGAGCTCCGAAGGCTTGTGTACCTACCTGGCCCATTATTATAATACAGTGGTATAATTTGTCAAGGGCCAAAATAGGCTCAATCTACAAGGATCTAATAATAAGATCCATATGATACTTTGGTTGTCTGTTAATATATTTTATGAGATTATATATGATAATATTCATGTGATATAAACAAAATTCATTCATAATTAATATGTAGTAAGCATGTATCATATATGTTATTATACTCTATATATCAACAAACCTATAATGCATATAAATACATGTTATCACAATCATCTCATAATCACTCTCCCCCACAAATACTCATCCATATTTTCCTTGAGCATTAGAGTCTTTGTATGTGAATTTCTCCTTTTTGTGGTAATTCAGAGCTCGACCATACATCAACCCACTTCAAAAATTGATCGACCAAATTCAATAAGAAGACTTAACATTTCTTCGATCACATAAATGTAAACAAGTATATCTCGAAGATGTACTTATTAACTCATTTCACTTGAATTGAAGTGTACTTAAAGTTTCTTGTACATGACAAGTAACCTATAGAAATCCATATACTCCAACAAATCATCCCTATCCAAACAACACGTCTCCATAAAACCCATTCAAAGAGAAGAGGAAAAAAAATTAAAACCTTGAAAAAAAAAATTTATATACTTACGAAGCTCAAAAGTTGATCGGTCTATACTAATCTCTACCGTTTCCAACCATAGGAACAGTAGTAAAAATCATTCTCTAAAATTAAAAAAACTTTAGAGGGGTCAATTTTTGAAATAAAATAAAAAAATGTCTAATTTTTATTTAAAAAATTTCAAATTTTTATTTACTGAAATTAATTTTAAAATAAAATTTGGATTTCACAATCTACCTTCGTTATGGTTCTCCACACGGTTACCCTAATCTCATAAAGGACAAGACAAATCATCTAATATAATTTCCCAAGTTCGCAAATCCTATCATTTTATTTTCTACGCTCATAAAATAATGTTATTTGGTTATTTCGTATACGATTCAAATCCTCCAGAATAAATTGTCAGAACTTCCTTTATACAAGGATTTGGCTCAAATAAAAAGGATTTATCCTTTCTTATCGGGTTCAAGTTCTTATGTATTGATTATATGTATTAATTATCGTTTGATATGACGAATAATATTAGTATCTATTTGATCGTGATACGTTCAGGATTTTTTTTTTCATTCTTAAAATTGA
>Ga0214544_1010060_pt1 | contig 14254 bp, 18 predicted proteins | sample CNSS3metaG_FD_160074 | JGI IMG/M metagenome (GOLD analysis project Ga0214544, IMG submission 160074) | Root nodule microbial communities from cowpea collected in UCLA plant growth center, Los Angeles, California, USA - CNSS3 | ecosystem: Host-associated > Plants > Roots > Nodule | place: USA...
CTACGCATGCTAAAAGCTTTGTCCCAATAAAACACCAAAATAAAAAACACTATAACAAACCATGTAATGTCCCAATAAATAGATAAAAGCCAACTTAAATAAAACGTTACATACACGAATATCCAGAGAGTACGGTTTTGGGATATAGAGGTACACAACACACCAAACATATCCATAACAACAGAGAATAGGCACCACACTGCCTCAAACAAAGTGCAAAAGTTCTAAAGGTAGTACAAGGTCTTGTCCAAGACAAGAGAATCATAAAGTATTAGGTCTCCTTCAGCCGTAGGCTCCATAATGAGCCCAATACCCGTCCAACCATCAAGTTGCAACGTCTCTACTATCATTACCACTGCCAGGAATTCTCACATCTGCTCACATCAATAAAATTGATGATCATCGCAATAGAGAAAGTCACACACAACATACAAGCAAGCGAAAGGGTAAGTTAGTGTAAAGGAATCTTATATCATAACAGTCAACATGCAGTTTCAAAATCAGACTTAAATAACCGACATTCACACATAGATCACCAAATCATTTAAGACCCTAAGACTTGATTATCCGAAGACGTGAAATGAGGCACCACCACGAGATAGTGGAATTATGTCCTAGCAGTGAGGCATCACCACGAGGCCTTCGCGGAATTACATTCTTACATGAGGCACCACCACGAGGCCTCCGTGGAATTACGCCCTGGCCTTGAGGCACCACCACGATACCCTCGTGGAATTATGTCCTGATATCGAGGCACCACCATGAACTCTCACCTCAAGGTTCATGGAATTAAGTCCAATAGATGAGGAACCACCATAGACTCTCCCTATGAGGACCCATGGGATTACGTCCATTAGATGAGGCACCACCACAAGCTCTCACTACAAGAGTCATGGAATTACGTCCTACTCATACCTTGTACCTGTTTCACCAACCAATCATGAAGTTTCCATAAATTCCAACATCTTGTTATTACATATGTACTTAAATAACCAACCATACAAACTCATACTTTCCAATTCATACACAATATAGCAACGTCTCGTTCTCAGCTCAATCTGATACAGTAATCATGGCTCACCCATCACATTATTTTATAGTAAAGCACTTAAGTCAGGCGAGCAAGAAAGCACATCAACGAACCTTTCACACTATAGTCCAAAACTTGCCCCTTCTCGCCTAGGCGAGGGCTCGAGTCATGTCATGAAACGGAATCAAAGCAAGTAACAAATCGAAATAAACAAGCGAACCCTAGCTTCCCTTACCTAGAAAGGGGTTATACGAGACTTCGACACTGAATCACGGAGCACAGCAGCTCTAGAACCAGACTTGCAAAACTGGAAACAGTGAATAGAAACGGGGTTATTACGGAAACCCCAACAGTGACCATGAAACTAGACTAGAGAGGAAGATAGGAATTAAAGAACACTTACGTGAGCCGAACTAAGGTCAAACTGAACATGAATCTGAGTAAACTTCGAAACCCTAGCAGAGTAAGGCGGCAGCAACTCTAAGGGTGTGAGAGTTATGTTTTACGAAAGTGAGCATAGTGGTTAGGGTTAGGGCACATTAGGTCTAATTTTTCCTCTTTGGGCCAGCTCTTAGGCTTATTAGATTAAGGCAACTCTTAAAATAATAGAGCAGGAAAACTGGGCCTTACATTCTCCCCAACAACAAAATTTTCGACCTCAAAAATGAAAACTTACCAGGCAAACAGGTGTGGATGCGATTTCCTCATATCCTCCTCTAACTCCCAAGTAGAGTCACCGTTCCTCCGATCCTAGATGACTTTGACAAGGCTAACCAGTTTTCCCTTACGTTCCTCCACTCGACTTTCCTCCAAGGCGACGAGTGGTACTTCCCCAGTGAGGTCCTCTCTGATCTCAATATCCTCAACTTCTAGCACATGAGCTGGATCAAACACATACTTCCTCAACTGTGAGACGTGGAACACCGGGTGAAGGTTTGCCAACTGAGGAGGCAAAGAAATCTCATAAGCCACTAACACAGTCCTCCTCGATATCTAGTAAGGGCCAAGAAACTTAGGAGAGAGCTTTCTTGAGCGGAGGGCCCTTCCCACACCAGTGGTTCGGGTCACCCTCAAGAACACGTGGTCTCCAGCCACAAACTCCTAGGGTCTTCTCCTGCAGTCCGTATAGGTCTTCTACCTACTCTGAGAAGCCTGCATTCTTTCCCTCACCAACCTCACTTTCTCAGTGGTTTGCTCCAACAACTATGGCCCCACAAGTACTGCTTCCCCATCTTGATACCAACATAAAGGGGTCCTACAGTTTCTACCATAAAGAGCCTTATATGGCGCCATGCCAATGCTCGCGTGAAAACTGTTGTTGTAGGTGAATTCTATCAGAGGTAAGACTTCATCCCAAGCACCTAGGTGAATTCTATCTTTCTTCATTCCCTGCCACCAGAAGGTCTCCTTGAGGTCTTGATACATCATAGACATGTCGGGATGGAAGCTAAGACGACTCTTATGCCCTTCCTCAAGGATTGGCCTTTTCACCTCAACATCATCAAGCACACACACTCTGTCTTGGAACCTTAGTATTATCACTACCCAAAGCAAAGTCCTCCACTTCATCTGACCCAAGTTGCTCTCTAATCCTGTTCAAACCAGCATCCAATAAATGTCTTTCCTTGACTGAGTTCAAGAAGTCACTAGAGATAGTCAAGGTACTACATCTAATGTACTCTGATCCCAACTCCACTTGCAGCTTCATGTCTCTAAACTGCTCTAGTAGTTCCACCTCCTTTATCATGAGATGTGCAGTATGCATTGTCTTCCTACTCAAGGCATCTGCCACAACGTTTATCTTCCCCGGATGATATAGGAGCTCGAAGTCATAATCCTTTAAGAACTCCATCCACCTCCTCTGCCTCATATTCAGCTCCTTCTGATCAAACAGATACTTGAGACTTTTGTGGTCGCTGAACACACGAAACTGAGCACCATAGAGATAGTGCCTCCAGATCTTCAAGGCAAACACAATAGCTGCCAACTCCAAGTCGTGAGTGGGATAGTTTCTCTCATGCACCTTAAATTGCCTCGACGCATAGGCCACCGCCTTCTTTTCTTGCATCAACACACAGCCCAAACCCAGGTGAGAGGCATCACAATAGACCTCAAAAGATTTCCCAACATCCGGAATCACTTATATAGGAGCACTCGTCAACCTTCTCTTCAGCTCTTGAAAGCTCTCCTCACACTTATTTGTCCAGGTAAAAGGTTGGTCCTTCTGTGTGAGTTGTGTCAGAGGCGCCACTATCTTGGAGAATCCCTCTATGAATCTCCTATTGTAGCCAGCTAAGCCTACGAAACTCCTGATCTACGTCGCTGACTTGGGACTTTCCCACTTTACCACCGCCTCGACCTTTGCTGAGTCTATTGCAATCCCATGAGCGGATATCACATGTCCCAAAAACTGAACCTCATCCATCCATAATTCACACTTGGACAATTTGGCATACAACTTCTTCTCCCTCATAACACCAAGCACCAACTTCAGGTGTTCTGCATGTTCCTCCTGAGTCTTAGAGTATATGAGAATGTCGTCTATGAAGACTACGACAAACTTATCTAATAAAGACCTGAAAATTTTGTTCATGTAGTCCATGAACACCGTCGAAGCATTGGTCACACCAAAAGGCATAACCACATACTCGTACTGTCCATACCAAGACCTGAAGGCCGTCTTCTGTACATCATCCGCCTTCACTAGAATCTGATGGTACCCTGACCGCAAATCTATCTTTAAGAACACTGACGACCCATTCAGCTGATCCATCAAGTCGTCGATCCTCGGGAGGGGATACTTGTTCTTGATTGTCATCTTATTCAGTTGCCTATAGTCCACACACAGACATGAACTCCCATCCTTCTTCTTTACCAACAACTCCTTTATCTGTTTCTCTAGTTCTACTAATTCCGCTGGAGCCATGCGGTATGGGGCCATCGATACCAGACCTGTTCCGGGCACTGGGTCAATAAAAAAATTCACCTCCCTACTTGGAGGCAACCTTGGTACCTCATCCGGAAACACATCCTCAAACTCCTATACGATTGGTATTACTGATGTCCCTTCCTCTTTCTCCACCTCTAGGTGAGTGAAAATTATGAAGCACTACGCGCCATTATGGATTTCTTTCATAACTCATTGAGAAGATACCAACTCAGGCTCTTCTAAGTTGGGAAATAACAGTCTCTTCTCTCGGCAATCTATAAGAATGCGATTGGCAGAGAGTCAATCCATCCCCAAGATCACTTCCAAATCTTGCAGGGGTAGGCATATCAGGTTCACTTTGTACCTGTGCCCCTCCACCTCCACTGGACACCTAGCACATAAGGACAATGTCCTGACCAAGCCCGACGCCAGAATAGATACCGCAAGCTCACACTACAGCTCGCGCACTGGCAGACCCAAACATTTCACACAATCATCTGACATAAAGGAGTGTGTCGCTCCAGAATCATATAACACACAATAAGATTTTCCAGCTATCACACAATGACCTATAACCAGGTTACCTGAGCCTGCAGCCTCCGCCTTGGTCATGGCGTACACTCTGCTAGTCACTTGAGGCTTGTTGCCTCTGTGCCTCTGCTGGTTCTGAGCAGGAGTTTGTACTGGAGGGCATGTTACTGCCCTAGCAAGGGTGGGGCAGTCCCTCCCAAACTGACCTTCCCTGCCACAATTGTTGCACCTCTTGAAGTCTGCAAGTTGCGAGTAGACATTTCTCTTGTGCGATCCCGCACACTGGTAGCACTGGATCTTACCCTGCTGAGAAGAAGACTCCCTAGACCCCTGAGAATGGGAATGAGGCCTAGTATAGGGTTTCCTCCTCTCCTCGTGCTTATGCTTGGACCTATATGGTCCTCCCACTCTCTGCTGGTGTGGGGGTTGGGTTTCCACCTCCACCTTCATCTTCTCCATGACCCTGACCTTCTCCACCAAGGCTGCAAAATCCTTGATGGATAGCGGAGCCACCATCAAATGAAGATCCCCTCGGAGGCCGTTCTCGAATTTCCTGCATCGCCACTCTTCATTCAGTAGCATGGTGTAAAAACGACTTAGATGCTTGAACTTTTCTGCGTACTCAGCCACAGATTTGCTCCCTTGGCTCAACTGTAGAAACTTCACCTCTTTAGCATATTTGACGTTGTCGGGGAAGTACTCGAAGAGAAACTTTCTCCTAAAGACCTCCCAAGTAACTAGTTCCTACCTCTCCTCCATGATGGACTTCATACTGATCCACCAGTGCTCAGCCTCACCCGTGAGCATGTACACCGCGAAGGCCAGTTTACTCTCCTCAAGGCACATCTTAGCATCAAATTTTCTCTCGATGTCCTTCAGCCACTGATCTGCAACATCCGGACTAGTCTTCTCATTGAATTTTACTGGGTGGTGCTACAGAAAGTCCTCCAAGCTCCACTCCCTGACTACAGGTCGTGGCTCGAGACCAAAAACAGGTGCAGCCATCCTGTTCTCCTCCAATTGGCGGAGGGCTTCCATATACTGCCTATGTGCATCCTCACCGGCCACTCGTGCAGCCTCCATCTGTTGCATTACCAACTGTTGTTGTTCTAGCGATGACGCTTGTCGCTGCATAGATGCCTCATGTTGCTGCATCATTGTCGTACTCTACTGTGTTAAGGCGGCCACCATAGCCTCTATCTCTCTAGCGATATCTGGTGCATCGCCCTGAGATGGCTAAGAATTCTTACGCGGAGGTGCCATGTTACTGGCACACAGGAAACAAGAGTCAAACTTGGTTAGATGAGAAACTTAGATAGCAACACAAAAGACACAACGGTAGCTAAGTAGGCATACTAGACCACAGATCCTAAGGAACGACTACTCTGATACCATAAATGTAACGTCCCAATAAATAGATAAAAGCCAATTTAAATAAAACGCTGCATACACGAATATCCAGAGAGTATGGTTTTAGGATATGGAGGTAACAACACACCAAACATATCCATAACAACAGAGAAGAGGCATCACACTACCTCAAACAAAGTGCAAAAGTTCTAAAGGTAGTACAAGGTCTTGTCCAAGAAAATAGAATCATAAACTATTAGGTCTCCTTCAGCCGTAGGCTCCATAGTGAGCCCCATACCCGTCCAACCATCAAGTTGCAGCGTCTCTACTATCATTACCACTGCCAGGGATTCTCACATCTACTCACATCAATAAAATTGATGATCATCGCAATAGAGAAAGCCACACACAACATACAAGCAAGCGAAAGGGTAAGCTAGTGTAAAGGAATCTTATATCATAACAGTCAACATGTAGTTTCAAAATTAGACTTAAATAACCGACATTCACACATAGATCACCAAATCATTTAAGACCCCAAGACTTGACTATCCGAATACGTGAAATGAGGCACCACCATGAGATAGTGGAATTATGTCCTAGCACTAAGGCATCACCACGAGGCCTTCGCGGAATTACATTCTTACATGAGGCACCACCACGAGGCCTCTGTGGAATTACGTCCTAATATCAAAGCACCACCATGAACTCTCACCTCGAGGTTCATGGAATTAAGTCCAATAGATGAGGCACCACCATGGACTCTCCCTATGAGGACCCATGGGATTACGACCATTAGATGAGGCACCACCAACAAGCTCCCACTACAAGAGTCATGGAATTACGTCCTACTCATACTTTGTACATGTTTCACCAACCAATCATGAAGTTTCCATAAATTCCAATATCTTGTTATTACATATGTATTTAAACAACCAACCATACAAACTCATACTTTCCAATTCATACACAATATAGCAACGTCGTTCTTAGCTTAATCTCATACAGTAATCATGGCATCACCCATCACATTATTTTATAGAAAGGCACTTAAGTCAAGCGAGTAAGAAAGCATATCAACGACCTTTCACACTATAGTCCAAAACCTGCGCAGTCTTGCTCAGGCAAGAGAATCTCGCTCAGGCGAGAGAGGTCCTCTCGCTCAAGCGAGCCACTTCTCGCCTAGGCGAGGGCTCGAGGAGTGAAAAAACAGCTTCTATGATCTCTCGCTCAGGCGAGTCCCTTCTAACCTAAGCGAGATCACCCTCGCTCAAAAATGAAAACTCTTCGCCTGAGCGACAGTTCAAGCAGAAGATCCTGGGCGGGCCTCTGTTAGTCTCGCCTAGGCGAGACACGCTCGCTTGGGCGAGAAAAATAGTACCCACCACTGTTCTCGCGTGCAGCAGACAAGCATTCAGGGTTTCCAATCAATCACAATCATCAATCAAGCCATGCCATCATGAAACGGAATCAAAGCAAGTAACAAATCAAAATAAACAAGCGAACCCTAGCTTCCCTTACCTGGAAAGGGGTTATATAAGACTTCAACATTGAACCACATAGCACAACAACTCTAGAACCAGACTTGTAAAACTGGAAACAGTGAATAGACACGGGGTTATTATGGAAACCCCAACAGTGACCATGAAACTAGACTAAAGAGGAAGATAGGAGTTAAAGAACACTTACATGAGCCGAACTAAGGTCAAGCTGAACGTGAATCTGAGTAAACTTTGAAACCCTAGCAGAGTAAGGCGACAGCAGCTCTAAGGGTGTGAGAGTTTTGTTTTACGAGAGTGAGCATAGTGGTTAGGGTTAGGGCAAATTAGGTCTGATTTTTCCTCTTTGGACCAGCCCTTAGGTCTATTAGATTAAGGCAGCTCTTAAAATATTAGAACAGGAAACTGAGCCTTACAAACCATTTGAACTTTATCCATATAAAACATAATTACATAATTTAACCCAAATAAAACTATACCAATTCATGAATTTAATCTTACTAATTTAACACTATTTGTAAAGAAAAAAAAAATAACCCCTTGGTTTATCATATCATAACTACCTCATTCTTACATTACCTTTGCAGCGGGAAACTACTAAACATTACCCTATAATTGTCAAACCAAACATTAACCATTGTCACTATACGATAAACAGAACATCTGAAATTTCTGTTTGCTACAAAAAATAAAATAATATATACTATAATAATTTTAAAACTACATAGCAAACCTCACAGCCACAAGTGGCGTTTTCTATTAAGAAAAATAATTAAATTTTGTTATATTTAAAAAATATATTTATTTATTTATTTTAATTTGTATTAGAAATTAATATAATATTTTTTATATTTATATATGTAATTTATTTATATAAAATAATTAAGTATTACAATTTTAGTAGAAAATTTAATAATATAAAAAATAATAATTAATTATGAGTATTTTTTATGTAACAAATAAACTATAATTATTTTAATATTGATTTTATTATGTTAAAATAATACATTATTAAAAGTATATCTAATAATACGAATAATAATAATAATATAAAATTAGTAATAAAATTTAAAAATAATATTTGAATATAAATTTTTTGTTTTAAATTATAAAATTGATACAATAATTAATAAGTGATCGTAGGAAACAATATTGTTATACGATTAAAATTACCTTTAAACTTTTATGTTATATACTATATTAAAATCGAATGCTTGTAATAAAATCTTCGCCAAAATAAATGTAACACGTTGATGTTAAAATTTTAAAATAGAAGTATATGTTAAAAAAAAGGAAATATCAATGTCCACATCAAATAAAAAGAAAATGAAATTAAACTTAAAATATTGTAAATAAAAGTAACATGTATATATTTGAATAAAATACAACAAATAGTGAAATGTAATTCATATTAAAAACTTAAAGTAACATGAATTTAAGATTAAAATATTTAAACAAAAATAAGTGAAGATGTCATCATCAATGTAGATATATTGATCCTATCATAATTAATTATTGTTGTAAATGTATGACTTTTTTTTGTTTGGAATTATGCATTTGGATTTTTTTTTGTATGTTAAATTATAAGATTGATAATTTATTAGTGATGAGTAGTAAACATTTGAGTTATATATTATATTAATAATAGGAGTAATTAATTAATATTTAAATATTATATTAATACAATTTATTTATCATGCATTTAACTGCAAAATTAAATTCAATGATTGTTTTTATTCGTTTAGTTATGAGGAGTTATAAATGTATTATTTAGATATAGATTTGAGTTAATTAAGAATAATTATTTGATATTAGCAAAGTTATATTTTGTATTATTAACATCATATGTACTATTGTTTTTACTGTTATGAATTAATCGTCCATTGATTTATACAATATAATCATATTATTCATTACTCTGTAATATTCTGTATTTACTATTTGATTTTATATTCTTTTTGGGTTACCATGTTGTATCTATAAATAGAACTCGTCCTATTAATAATAAGACACATATACAAACAGAAGTTGCTCCCTACTCTCTTATTCCCTATTCTTTCTCCTTTGTCTCTCTCTTATTACCTTTATTTTATAACATGTTATCAGCACGAGGGTTATCCAACCGAGGTTCTTTCTAATCTTTTTTCTCATTCACAAACTTTATCTTATATTTTTTTTTTTTGATGATAATTGTTTGATTTTTTTTTCTTCTCCGTCTTATTATTATTAGTATTTGATTTCAGTAATTTCATACAAGAAATTTGATTATATTAATATTTTATGTGCTAGTTCTAAAACATGTCAAATCTTGCAAAGCTTAAATTTGCGACCCTTGATATTTCGGGGAAGAATCATGGATTTTAGATGCTGAAATTCATCTAGATGCAATGGGTCTGGGTGATGCTATTAAAGAAAGAAATAAAGCATTTGAGCAACTAATTTGTTCCTACGAGAACAATATTGTGAATAGAGATTTCACAAATATTATGAATTTATTTCATACCTTTGTATGGCTGGACAAAGAAATAAAGCTTTTGATGAAAAATCATGAGATCCGCCTAATCTGCTCCATTCCTAGAAGTGAATGCAGCAATAAATATTATGAATTTATTTCATGTCTTTGTATGGCTGAACAAAGCAATGAGCTTTTGATAGAAAATCTAGAAAATCATGAAGCATGTCCAATAGGTTCTTGGTTCTGCTCCATTCCCAAAGGTTAATGCAACAATACTTGATGATTTATATTTTCATGATCGTGGTCGTGATATTAATTATGGACATGGTTATAAAGAAAATTTCAAAGACACATTTTTGTCACCAGAAGTGGCATAATATTGTGAAAAATGGAAAAGGAAAATGTGAAAATATTGACAAAAAAAGGATCAAAGTTATATTATCATAAAAGTGGTAAAAGTCATTTGAGTTGTATTTATTGTACACCAAAGCATCTTACAAATAATGAGAATAACAAAGAAACACATTTTGCTTATGAAGATGGTGATTCTGATTATGGTCATATGGATACTACTCATCTTGATATTGGTGATTTCTTTTCTAAACCCGATGGAAGCATTGATTACCTTATTGGTGATAGGAGTGTTAGAAAATAGTTTTATTTTATTTTATATTATGTTATTAAATTTTAAGACAATGTTTTATATTTAATTCATGTTGCTTTTTCTATGTATAAGTTTTTATGTTTTATGAATAAAATCCTCTATTTTTATTTTTTTCTTCTCCTCTTACAAAGTAATCTCTAATATTGATATTTATGTTTATATGAAGAATGAATATTGGCATTAACACCAATGATGAGGATCTGTGCCTTGCTGATAAGGCAACAACTCATACAATTCTCAAGAGTAATAAATTTTTCTCTTGTTTGGTAATGCGAGAAGTCAATGTTAGTACTATTTCTGGTACTACAAATATAATTGAAGGCTCTAGAAGAGCTACTGTACTTCTACCAAGAGGTGTAAGATTGCATATTAAAAATGCATTTTATTCTCCTAAGTCCAATAGAAACTTATTAAGTTTCAAGGATATTCATCTAAATGGATATCATATTGAGACAAATAATGAAGGAGATATTGAATATCTTTATATCACTCGAATTGAGTCAAATAAAAAATGTGTATTGGAGAATTTATCAGCCTTCTCTTATGGCTTATACTACATATATATTAATGCGATTGAGATGCATGTTATTGTAAGCCAGAAGCTTACAAATAAGAATGATTTTTTTTTGGCATGATCAGTTGGGTCATCCTGGATATATCATGATGCGAAAAATAGCTGAAAACTCATGTGGACATCCACTTAAAAGTCAAAAACTTCTTCAGTCCAATGATTTCTCATGTACTGCATGTTCACAGGGAAAGTTGATAATAAGACCATCACCAGAAAAAATTAGAAATGAGTCAATCTCATTTTTAGAATGAATACAAGGTGATATTTGTGGTCCAATACACCCACCATGTGGATCATTTAGATATTTCATGGTATTAATTAATGCGTCCACTAGATGGTCACATATTTGTTTACTATCAACTCGAAATCAAGCATTTGCTAAGTTATTAGCACAATTGATCAAGTTAAGAGCTCACTTCCCAGATTATCCAATTAAGAAAATTCGTCTTGATAATGCTGGTGAATTTACATCTCATGCTTTTAATAAGTATTGTATGTCAATTGGAATTGAAGTTGAACATCCAGTAGCACATGTTCATACTCAAAATGGACTTGCAGAATCATTGATAAAACGTCTAAAATTGATTGCAAGACTTTTACTTATGAAAGCTAATCTTCCAATTACTACTTGGGGATATGCAATTCTGCATGCTGTAGTATTGATTCGCATCAGACCAGCAAGTTATCACAAATACTCTCTTTTACAGTTGGTTTTTGGTCAGCAACCAAATATTTCTCATTTAAGAATTTGTGGGTGTGCTGTATATGTCCCAATTTCCCCACCAAAAAGGACTATGATGGGTCCTCAAAGACGTTTGGGAATATATTTTGGATATGATTCTCCATCGATAATAAAATATCTTGAACCATCAACATGTGACTTATTTACAGCTCGATTTGCTGATAGCCATTTTGATGAATCAATTTTTCCAACGTTAGGGGGAGAAAGAAAGAAACTGGAAAAGAATATTGGTTGGAATGAATTATCATTATCTCATCTTGATCCTCGTACAAAAGAGTGTGAACTAGAAGTTCAACGGATAATTCATTTACAAAAATTGGCCAATCAATTACCAAATGCTTTTACTAACACAAAAAGGGTAACTAAGTCGCATATACCCGTTGCTAATGCTCCAATCAGAATTAATATTCATGTTGGACAATCTAATATAGTAAATGAATCTCAAACATGCCTAAAGCGTGGTAGGCCTGTCGGTTCCAAAGATAAAAATCCTCGGGTGAGAAAAAGGGAAAAAAGGCAAGATGGCCTAATCGAGGGGGTAAAAGTCCCAAAAGATTCTTTTGACATAATTAATGATTCGGTTCCAGAAGAACCTCAGGTACCTGAAATTGTTGAAAATGATGAGATCTCAATAAATTATGTCATGAATCATAAAACATGGAATCGAAATAAAGTCAATATTGATGAGGTTTTTGCATATAATGTAGCAAAGGATGTTATAAGTGATAATGATGATTAAGAACCAATGACAATTGAAGATTGTCGGCAAAGAAATGATTGGCCAAAATGGAAAGAAGCAATCCAAGCAGAATTAGATTCGCTTGCTAAACGAAAGGTTTTTGGACCTATAGTTCGCACACCTGAGGGTGTAAAACCTATTGGGTACAGATGGGTTTTTGTACAAAAACGAAATGAGAATGGTGAAATTGTCAGATACAAAGCACGGTTAGTTGCTCAAGGTTTTTCACAAAGACCTGGTATTGATTTTGAGGAGACATATTCTCCAGTATTGGATGCAACAACATTTAGATATTTAAGGAAAGCTAGGGTTCACGCTTTTATTATGTTTTTATGCTTGAGCCACTATTATCTCACTATGGTATGCCTTGTGTGTTAATGTGAACTTGTGAGATACACTATTGGACTGCTTGGATCCTGTTGTGTAACTGTTGCACGAGAGAATAGTGGTGAGCACTGGTTTCTCGCCTAAGTGAGCATTTCTCGCCTAGGCGATATTAATAGAGGCTCGCCCAAGCTATTTTACGTGAGTAGTCGCTCAGGCGACCAACTATGTTTTTGAGTGAGCGAACGTCTCGCTCAGGCGAGAGGGGTCTCGCCTAAGCGAGAATGCACGTAAGGTCATTGTTCCTGTAAGTTGAGTTCTCGCCTAGGCGAAAGGAGCTCGCCTGAGCGAGAGTCCTTCTTGCCTGAGTGAGGCCTTTCAGCCTGAGCGAGGAGCTGGGCGAGGGTGCTTGACTGTTTTGGTTGTTTCTCTGTTCCTAGATGGTTGACACTGTGACGATAAAAAAAAAATTTGTTTATTTATTTATTACAGTATACTTATAAGAATTTAGAGGCAATAATTTATACACTAATATATCATTATATTTAAAATATTCACATTTATATATATTTACAATGTTATATACTTCCTATATCCACATTGTTTAGTACATTTTATATTTCCTACACTAGAAGAGGAAGAAGGATTATTTATTTACAGTTTCCCCCTCATATACGGTTTATCAAACAGGTGGAGGGAAAAGGTCATGGATAGGATTCACTTGGACTGTTGGGGGTAAATAAAAGGTAACTCCGATTTGTCCTTCGATGACAATCGGTGCATTCGGAGCAGAGAGAAAAGTAATGGTAGAGTTTCCCGTTCCCTGAAATGTTACAGAATTATTCACTACATTGGTTTGCCATGCATTTCCCGGAAAAATAGCCACAATGTCGGCGAAGAAGGGATCAGGCGTGTTCGGAGCAGCCATCTATGATAATGTTGTAAAATTTTGTTTTTCGCACACAATTAAAAGAAATAGGGAAGTGAGACAAATATCACCAAAAAAAATAACATATCATAATAAATAAAATGAAATGAAAATTCTTCCAATTCCATAAAACGGGATCTTTATTATACTTTTATAAAGATATTGATTAATTTTGTAGTGACTAGTCAGGATAAATGAGCTCATGGCCAACAAAGTAACTCAAGAACATCTCATCTTGAGTGATATTAACTCGTTTAAATCCCCCAGGTCATACCTCCAACTACAATAATCAAATATTTATTTATCATAAATTTTATTTCAATATCAAACCATATAATTATATAAATAAATAAATAGATAGGATTAATGAATAATTAAAATAGATATAAATAAATAAAAAGGGTCAATACGTAACTAGAGATAAATATAAATAAGTAAATGAGAGTAAATATAAATTGAATAAATAGGACCAGTGCATAACTGGAGATGAAT
>Ga0214544_1010063_pt1 | contig 14251 bp, 13 predicted proteins | sample CNSS3metaG_FD_160074 | JGI IMG/M metagenome (GOLD analysis project Ga0214544, IMG submission 160074) | Root nodule microbial communities from cowpea collected in UCLA plant growth center, Los Angeles, California, USA - CNSS3 | ecosystem: Host-associated > Plants > Roots > Nodule | place: USA...
TGAAATGATTTGATGTATATATTAGAAAAAGTTATTGTAACATGTATATATAGGTTGTAATTAAGCTTATTTACTAATTTGGTCTCAAATGGAAGATGACGAAATTGGATGATTTTAAAAAATTGGGGTACTAAATTGAACCAAAAATTTAAATTGGGGTACTAAATTGAAAACAGCTATTAAACTGCCACGTGTCATGATTGTAAGCTGCCACGTGGCACGATGATAAACTGACACGTGGCAGTTTTTAAATTTTTTGAAAAAAAATTAATTTTTTTGAAAAAAAAAATTAAAAAAAATAAAAATTTCATGGCTTGACACGTGTCCTGTACAGACACGGTGTTAACTCCAACTTAACGGAGAGGACCAAATTGAATCTCTTTAGAAAATTGGGGTACCAAATTGAACATTCCTAAAGTTCGGATACCAAACTGAACTTTCCGAAAAAGTTTGGGTACCAAATGTGTATTTATACCTAGAATTAATTAGTCAGCTAATAACAAGATTTAAAAAATAATTATGATTGATTGTATGAATCAATCCTATGTTTTACATATGAGCACAATTAATTACTAAATTTAGTATTAGTATAAATAATAAAATCTTTGTTACATTAACTAGTGTTATTATATGTTATGATTTGGTTTTATTAGTTTTATAATTTTTCTATATTGAATTAACATAATTAATATTATATTTAAATAAATTATTTATTTAAATAATTATGTTTAAGTGTTATAATTATGTATATAATATTTAAATAAAGAATTTGATAATAAAAAATTTAAATAATTAATTATATTATTTTTATAACAAATTAACTAAAAATAAATTGTATAGAACTAAAGTAATACGCATAACTTATATAAGTGGTAATGCAACCCATTTGTAAATTTTAACTTTTATCATTGATTTATATGATAAAGTCATCATTTATTCTTTTGGTAAGTTAACCATTTGTTTACAATTTTAAAATTTAGATTTCAATTTTATTTATTAAGAAAAAAAAATTATCACTATAAAATTTTTACTTTTTAGAGACAGTTGTGAATAAATATGGTAATTAAATCACTTCATATCAATATATCTTTTATTTCTTCATGGACATATAATTACACTAACTATAAATTTGGTAAAATCGTGTCAATCAAAACATAGAACATTAAAAAACATATCAAGTATCAGTTAACTAATACTATATATACATCTGAAACATATTTCACCTCCTTTATGATAAACTTATTTCTCATAAGTTCTATCTGCCTCACGTCACAAACTCCATGTCTCACAGATGGTTCCTAAATCATTCATTCCATAACATATCATCATTTGCATATGATGATAAAAAATAATTAATAAGATGAAACAACATAGTAATATAGTTCGTGAGATTGATATATACCTCTTGGGCAGCATCTCGAAGCTTGTTTCTGTTCTCTTCCTTAACTGTAGTAACAATCAAATCATGCAATCTTTAGCTTGATCTTTAAGTTTTAGGAGTTGATTAATGAATGAATGCAAAATATTATTTTACCTGCTGGAACAATTCTTACTAAAGAATCCTCTTGAACAGTCATGACCATGAGTTCTGTATAATAAGGACAAATTGGAAGAATACAATTTCATTCTACTCATTCCACCATAACTTCTATTCCATCATTGAATACCCAAATATCGAAAGCTTTACTACATTTCCACTCATGAAAATCAGAACGATGGCAATAAAAAACATGGAGCAGGTTAGCATTCAAGCAAACAATGGGTGTAATTTAAAATATATTAGCAAAAAACTGCAGAATTTTATAGATAATTGAAAAAACATACCATTTCTCACAAGACCCGAACCTAGCTGTCCACGCTTGTCCCATCCAAAGGCCAAGGAATTTCTATCCTCCGTAACAACCACTGTATGCCTCCTCCATGCTCCAGCTTTGAAAATTTTGTACCTTCGTTGACAGAATAAACTACAGATCATACAAAATTAAACCTTACATAGAGTAGGGTTTATAGATAAACAGATGTTAAACTAAATGGTCGTATTTATTAAAGCTAGAGAGAATGTCTTTTTTCCATTAGTCACATTCATTACACTAAAATATGCATCAACCATAACAGCAATATAAATCAACTGAAGTGCATTCTTTACAGAATAATTGACAGTTCCAGTTGAAAGATGTGTGCTCTTCTTTGATGAAGGAGAGTTTGGAACTGTGACAATGTTTTCATCAGATCCAACCACAGCCTTAGGTGCTATAGTTGGAGCAAGTGCTTTGCCATCATAACCTTCAACATGAACATGAAGTTTCATTCCTCCAAGACAATACAACTTGTTTCCACTTACAAAATATCTCTACCCACCTTTTCTCAATGGCACCGTTGTGTTAACATTCTCATATGTTGCCAAAACATTGATCGTGTTACATGTCTCAAAGTTTTCTTTTGTAACTTCATTCACACTTTGGCCTAATGAATACCGAAAAACTACAAAAATCAAATAAAGTTATCAATTTGGTGAATATTTCAGCTCCTTAAGAAGTATCTGCATAAGTTGAATATATCATTATATTAGTATATCAACATATCGGAATATGATATAGCTATTATATAACTAATAAGGGTGCATTTGTGTAAATAATTCAAATAAATAAGCTTTGGTTATATGAAATTTAAATATGAAGCTCTTTCTAATTTTCTTTCGAGTTGAGAGAAGTGTTAAGTACTTACTAAAAACATCTCCTACTTTGAATCTAGTAACATTGATATTCACAACAAAAAGTGAAGTTGGTTGGATAATTTGAATACAAAAATAAATAGGTTCACAATTTGTCCTATAATACAACATATCTACCTATTTCCACTGAAGTCAAAGCGGAAAGAACTGAATCCTGCATTCTCTAGAGCAGAAGCAAGATTTATCATGATATTGTCTTCCTGCACATAGAAAAATCTTTAAACAATGAAAAAAATTAATCAAGATATTTAATGTGTAAACATAATGAAATGAGATGTCATATTGATTTTTAATAGTATTTACATAATGAAAAAAATTGAGCTCACAATTTATTAAAAGGGAAAATTCACCTTGGTGGGTTGAAGACCATGGCATAGGATGACAATCTTTTGAGGTTCCAAACTCATGAAGAATGCCAACCAGTTTACTGGCATTCTTTTTAGTTATTATAACTTGTTGTTGCCGAACTGAAAAAAGTAATTCAACAGTTATACATCATTTTCTTTTCTCTTTATTATAAAGTATGATCATATCATAGTACACGATAAACAATGGTTGCATAAACTCCTCAATAACTTAAAAATGTAGAATTTAAGATCACAGATTCTGAAAAGCTAAAAAACAACATGCGTAAGATAAAGCTAACCTGCACAAAATGGTGGAACACCACAAAGTAAGATGTATAAAATTACTCCAACACTCCAGATATCTACTTCTAGCCTATAATTCCGCTTCAATACCTCAGAGGGAGCCATGTAATATGGACTTCCAACTATCTCATTAAATCTTTCCCCTGAAAAAAAAGGCAAAGTTTTAAGCATCGTTATGCGCAACATTGCAACAATACAAATAAAATCATTAACCAATGTACCATCCAACTAAAAGTATTACCTGGTTTAAAGAACACTAACAACCCAAAATCTATAGTCTTCAAAGTTGTAGTTTTTGCAAATAGAAAGTTTTCCGGCTTAAGATCCCGATGCATCATGCCATGCTTGTGGCACATCTCAAACGTAACATCAAACAAACCTCTAATATCACAAGTATCACAAAGAATCAGACAAGACTTGTATTGTGATTCATAAAAAAAAAACCTTGTTGGATCCAAAAACTTCGAAAATGAAAAAACTAATGGTACGCACCAACTTGATAGTCGATAGTCTTCACATCAATTAGGGCATCAAAATAGTTTTGAAGGGAATCAAACCCAAGATAAAACCATACATCATCAAAGGAGAAGTATCAAAGTTAAACAGAAAACAAAAACAATCAAAACATCTAAAAAAATCATAAGAATAAATATTACCGATAAAGGCCGAAGAGAAAACAAACATAAAAGAAGGATCATATTCCCAGGGTTTTAGAAAGACACAAAAAGGAGATAAGACCATTAACCGTGTGAAGGCATTTTTGGACTTCAAATACAGAAAACAGACAACCTGGAAACGTTTTCAGCTACATTTTTCCTGCTTGAGGATTGTGTGCTGCAAAGACCAATTTGCCAGTAAAAAAGCTGATTCCCAAAACAAAAGCAGGGGTAGGTTGGTAAACATAACAACAATGAAATGACAAAAAAAACACATTTCTGGACAGCTATCACGATTTTAAATATGGGTATTTGGATAATATCTCTAGTAGTTTGTTTTCTTAGTATTTAAATAGATTTAAGTAGATAATTCCTAAATCATGATCAACCACATGCTTGATCTTCCAAATAACTTTTTTTAACTATTTTATTAATGATTAATCTCAAAATAAATTATGCACATTTATGAAAAGGTTAAATTTTAAAATTCAAATTTAAGCACTTACTGAAGAAGAGAAAGAGATTTGAGACTTTAAGATAATACAAGTCTACGATTGAATTTATTTTCATGATAACCGAAATCAATTTTTATTGTTTTAACTCATTCTTTTTTATATACTTATCTTTAGTAGTGTTTTACATATTTTTTATTTCATATAAAAATTTATAGATAACAATACTAATCTCAAAGTGAAAAATGCATGGTATAAACACTTTATTTATAGGGGAGGTGTGTCATAAAGATGACCTAAAGATATGAACTTGGAAACCTTGGAGAAGAAGTCACAAATCCTTTCCAATAGGAGAGTGCCATGTGGTACTCAAAGAGGTGGAAAATCCTCTCCAATCCTAGAGTGTCTTGGGGCCACTCAAAGAAGTGGAAAATCCACTCCAATCCTAGAGTGTCCTGGGGCCACTCAAAGAAGTGGAAAATCCTCTCCATTCCTAGAGTGCCATGCAGCCACTTCTAGAAAGTGGAAATACTCTCCACTCATGGAGTGTCATGTGGCCGGTCACCCTTGCTCTCCAAGTTACCAAAAACACACATGTTAAGCACTCATGTTGGGTGTTAGGTGCCACTAGGTATGTCAAAAAAATCTATACCCATAAGTACCCCCGAATAAAACTCACAACAGGTAGGAAATTGATACTGAAAATGGATATCCATGGATAATGGATACATGTAATTTTTATACCTATATTTTCATAGTATTCATACCCGTGGATACCCATACTCGCTATACTCTAATTTAAATTAAAAAGTATAAAAAAAAACATGATTAAAATATTAACACATTGATTTTGAATGAGTTATTTTTTATCTATTGGTTTCAAAATACAATCTCTCTTTCTTTGTAGACTGTCATTCAGCATTATTTAAATGAATTATTTGCACTATGTTTGAAAATTTATGAATGTTATGCATTATATTTTATTTGAATGTTTGGTTAAATTATATTGTTAAATATTTATTTATTTTTTTCTAAATACTCACGGGTACCCGTGAAAAATATAAGGGTACTCGAATAACATATACACGCACGGATATGGGAACGGAGACGAGACGAATATTGATCCAGTAAGTAGGGTATGAGAGAGCTATTATCCATATCCTACCCATTTTGTTGACATCCCAAGATACCACAAATGCTACACCAAGAAGTGCTCTCTCGTTGGCTGACATTGGGCGTAAGATGTCAACTTTTTACAAAATCATTTACAAAATCAACTTATTTTCTCAAGAAGTCACAAATCCTCTCCAACAGTAAAAATAAACTTATTTTTTCGAATTATAGTAAAAATCACAATTCTTATATTTTAAAATTATTTATTTTTTGTATCGACTTTTGAAAATGTAAACATCAACGTAATAATAGTTAACCTAAACGACAACTTACAACTAACCTAAACTCATCCTGACAGTCATCGCCCTTGTCCCGTTGTGATCCGTGGTTGTGACTCTAGGCTTCTTATTTCTTCTTCTAATTTTTTTTTTAATGTTTTCACTTTTATTTATTGTTGGTTTTGTTTGGATTCGATAAGTCAAAGACACACGAGACAAACAATTTGAAGCAACCCGAGATAAACATGAATCTTGTGTATCTCTATAACAAGTTATTGCAGGAATGAATAGCCATGTTATGGTTGATTTACTTGCAGAGTGAAGATAACAGTAATTAAGACCTGAAAATTTACATTGTCCATTTCTGGATATGGGAATCATCATCAACATTCACTACTAAAAAAATCCATATTTCTTGTCAATTTTGTTCTGAAATTCTTTTCATAAGAAATACTTATAAATTTTGTTATGAAAAAAAAATTTGCAGGAAATTGCTGCCAATATTTTTGCAAAATATTTTGTATAAAACACTTTTTGCAACAAATTTTGTAGGAAATACTTGCGAATTTTATAATTTTGTAGGAAATAATTACCCACGAAGGAATTACCTGTCAATTAAAATTCTTAGAAAAATAGTAGGAAAAAGTCTTTTCTTGCAAATTTTTTTAATAAATTTACAAGAAAATTCTCATGTAATATTAGAATTTGTAGTAATGATTGTGTCTGTACCTTCCAATTATTAGTTTTATTATATCATACTCCATGGTTATTTTCACATATATTATTCAGGTCCATTTTAACCACTTTATAAGGGAATAAGAATGTTTTCAGTATCTGTCAACTCTTGTGTGTTCTGACATAATATGCTAATATAAACATCCATTTAATCCTCTCTTTCTTTAATGGTAGCTATCAAATTAACTGATTGCAGTAGTTAATCATCAATTAATATTAGTTTAGTGCATCCACCTTGGGTGTATTATATTTTTACTTAAGTTTTCTTTAAGATAAACTCTTTAAACTGATAATTTAACATAGATATATACTATACATATATAAGCACATTTTATAGGTATGGAAGTGTTATTCTTCTATAAGTTGATGTCACTACTTACTTTCATACAGTTTTAGGTCAAATTTTTATTGCTATCAGATGAAAGAATGCTGGTAATTAAAGCAATTTATTTTCTGCTTTAGTATTTGCCATCTTTTAAATTGTTGATGAATTGCTAAAAGTTTTAATTAAGAATAATCATGGATCAGATCTTTGAAAATCCAATCACGATCAAATAAATTAGATCAAATTTTAGATTCAAATCTACTTTTGTTTTGAAACTGGTTTGAATTTTCCTAAAATCCAGATCCAAAAATCAAGTTCTAAATATCTAAATAATATATTTGGATTCAATTTTCAGATCCATTTCCAAATTCATATTTTCATTAAAAATTCTCAGATATTACAGAGCAGTGATCTTAAAAGAACACAACATTTTAAACACTTGTAAAGCATTAAAATTTAAAAGAAAATGCCAGATGAGAAGGAGCAATTAAAGTTTCAAATATATGCTCTAATAGTGAAAGATTTTTACACAATTACCTGATCACAAATAATTGTATATAGTAAGTTTATCAACTTCTAGAATAACTACTTTAAAAATAATACAAAACATGATTTTTTATTAGTTGACGGCGTAAAAACTTTTACATTGACAATGCATGCCTGTTAAGCCCTAAAATTAATAATTGGTATATAAAAATAGTAAACTTAAATTAACACAGCAAATCCATGGCATATTTCAGGATCAGACATACAGACGTTTTTCCTTGAGCATAATTTTAGGAGTTTGTATAGGCATAATCTATGACAGGAGCATATGCGGTTCGTGACATCCCATTTAAATAGAATAATCTACTCAATAAAACATCGTATGATTATAATAATGAGAAGCAATCAGATGAACAGAACACGTACGGATTTACTATTACAGTTATCCATAAGAGTACTTAAAAGGAATCATAGACATATAACCATGCCATAACCAAAAGAAAATCTAAAAGTTCAACGGTTTTGCAAATGGGGTTGCCACCAAGGCAACTATTACAAAAGGCCCCATGGCCGTGAAACTGCTCCTAAGAGTCGCCAGGACAGAATAATCTAAGTTGCACCGCTGCTACCCCCGGATCCATCTCGAACATCCCTCTCGTCTGCTCTCACCAAAAGGTGATCATCGCAAAGGAGAAAATATAACAGAAACATACACAAAATGCAAGGGTAAGCTAGTGTAATTTAAATTTAACATATTATAGCAGACAAGTACGTAAGACAGTCCAAGCATGCAAATCAGTAAGCACCGAGAATCATGTTATGACAGACAAGCAGGACACTATGACTCAATTATCCGGATAAATATGCTAAGATCGGATTCACTGGAAGCTTGCACTTGTGGTGGCCTCTACTGCTCTGCAGAGCCATTGCTGTAAGACCCGTAGAATTTAATTAATTAAATAAATAATTAATTAATAAATACGGGAGGCGAAATAATTATGACATTAAATTATGGTTGGTATGATGTGGAAAAGTACTAGCTCAAGTGGTTGAGAGTACTTTGATTGTATGAGAGGACTTGGGTTCGAGTCCTATGCATGATACTTTTTGTGTTAATATTATTATTTCAATCTATGAAAGCATGTTCTGTTATGATATGATGCTTGAATTGTGATGGTTAGCATGAAACATGATTGGTTGAAGTGGTTATGCACTTGAGTGGTAACAAAGGGGTCAAGGGTTCAAACCTTGGAAATTCTAAATGGAACTTATGCTTATTTTTATTTTGCTAATGGTGACTTTAGAGGGAATTGGAAAGGTTAACAGAAACCATGGGAATCACGGTCAAGGGGGGCTGCATTCACGAGATGGATGGTTATTAAAAAGTAAATGAGCTGAATTTCGTTTTAATGTTTTGGGTAACCTAAAATACTAGTTTAAAAGGCAAAAGTTAGAGTTTAGGCAAGGTTTTGGCAAGGCTAAAATTAGACTTAGAAAAACAGAGACAAGGGTGAGTGAGAGGGGTCTGACGTGAGGGAGTTTGGAGGCGGAATTGAGGGAACCCGAGGTTGGCTAGTGGTGATCAAGGGAGAGCTTCATCAATTGTTCAAATTTAAGCTAAGGATCCAGGTTAGAGGAGCTGGACTCCGTAATTTTATAATTATTATTAATAATTCGTGATGTATGGTATATTGGATGGTTGTGCACTGTTAATTCTTTAAATTTCTGCGTTTCTGGGATTTTTCCAGAAACCGCCTGACGGGTGACAAACCACCGCCAGGCGACTCATGCATTTTTGTGTGTTCTGGGTTCCTGGAAGAGGAACCGCCTGGCGGCACACTCCCGGCCGCCAGGCGACGCAAGGCGTCTTAACCAATTACTGGGTTGGCTGATGAAGCGCCTGGTGAGACTGGTTAAACCGCCAGGCGGCGAGGGGCAATCTGACTCGTTTTGGGTTTTTCTGGCATTTTGGGTTGAATCTGGTGGGGGCAAAGGTCATTGGTAATTATTATGGAGTAATATTGATGATCAGTAGTGGATATAATCACGTAATCGAGGGCTTAAACGAATGGAACAGTGCATTTGAGTTTAGGGTTGAATGCGTGATATCGGTATTTATGATTTGAAAGGGGATACTGTGAATTGGATATAGGAATAGTGGATCATTATAATTAAATATTGAATTGTTGTGACTGTGATTGGATTGGAATTGCGAGTGATGAGAGTTCGTAAAGAAAGAAAATTGGTTGGGCTAAGAGTGCTGGGAACATCTGGAAAAAATATCCATATGGCAAGCACCGCCTGGCGGCACGGGGTTGGCCGCCAGGCGCCAGCGCAGTGGCAGTGCTGCTGCATGTTGAGACATCGTGCTTTGAGTTTGGGTTTGGTTCCATTGGGTTGGAATCAGTAGATGAGATTTTTGGGACATTTGTGCAAGCTGGACGATGGAGTTTTGTGCATAAACTACAAGGGGTGGAAACCCCTTAGGAGTTAATCATATTAGATATCTGAAGTCTGCTTCTGTATTAGGGCGTGATAGGGATTTGGGTTCTGGATAAGTGGGGTGCAAGAGAGCATAGGGAGTTGATCAACTGTTGTACATAAGAGTAACCCTATGTAAATGTTAGTAACAAGCTAGAGAGTGAGGACTGAACTACGCTGTGGTTAGTAAGTAGCTAAGTTGGATGATACAAGGGAATAAATCAGATGGAATTGAGGTAAGAAATTGTGCGGGACTTGAATAGGAAACCAGAATGCGAGTACTGTCACGGCGCCTGGCGGTGGAATGCGGACCGCCAGGCGGTAGCGGGGTTATAGTGAGCTCTCGAGGTGTGGAGCGCCTGGCGGCGAGGGTAGTCCCGTCAGGCGATACCTGCAGCAAGGAGAGTTTTGTGGCGCTGTGCGCCTGGCGGTACGCAACACCCGCCAGGCGGTCTGGAAGCTGGCAGCGCCTGGCGGCACGTGTCCCCCGCCAGGCGATTCGCACTGCTGCAGCTTTGAACTTGGATTGTGTATGTGTGATCTACGTGACGTCTAATGGTGCTTTAAAGGTGGGGTCGTTGGAGTTCCTTGAGTTGTGGCTCGGAACGTATCCCTTGAGTTGTGGCTCGGATTGGCGTGTGTTGCCAGTGTGAGTGTGCTGGTTGTGGCCAGTACGGATGGGTCCAGAGAGATTGCCCTCCGCAGTTGTTGGCTGACGAGTTTGGTAGTCTTGGGACGATACGGACTATGTTCGTATACGGGAGCTCTACCTGGCGTTGCGGTGTATGATCCGTAGCATGTTTTTCCCGCACGTGCTCTATCGGTTGTGGCCGATAGGTATGGAAGTAAGTCACCTTGAAGTAATCATCAGACGATGTAGAACACGAATAAACTGATTGAGGGGATCAGATTGCAGGAATAAAAATATAGGGCAATGTGGAAAGTTAAGTTAAGTGTTGTGATATGTATGCATGTTGTTATACATGTATGTTTATAGCATTGTATATATGTGATTTATCTGCTAAGCTCACCCTATCTGCGTGTGTGTGGCGATGATCGTGTACGCGGTACACGGGAGCAGATGTTAGTGATGCAGGTGGCTCTGGTGCAGCTTAGTCGCGGAGAGGGGATTGACTTGGGGAAACTCTTACGTTTATTTACTTGTTTTTGAAAACATTTGTAAACCCTGATGGGTGACTTGATAATATTGTGGTTTTGGTTTTATAATGGACGTTGTAAACTTTATCCGCTCATTTAATAAAGTTTTAAATTTTTCCGCGTTTTGGGAAAATGAGGTATTATTAAACGCGTTGTTTTATTTATTTCATTTATTTATTTATAAATCAGTAATATCCTGACGGGATGTTACATTTGGTATCAGAGCAATGGTTTTCAAAATGATTTTTGGGGTCTACGGGGAGTGAGCATACCGTGTTACGTTTGCGTGACTAATTGTCTGTGATTATTTGTTATTTCTGGATATGAAATCCTAATATGCGCTGTGTGTGTGTGAACAGCTATAATATGTGGCGTGCACGAGCTATGGCTAACAGGAGGAGGAGGAACACAACTGGAGCTGATAACATAGCTCAGGCGATCCATCGTATGGTGGACGCGATGCAGCCCATAGCGGCGCCACCCAGAGTTGTAGTGGCACCTACCCGACCAGTATCTATGGAGGATTTTATGGAACACCGGCCGGCCAAGTTCTCTGGCAAGGCCACTCCTGATGAGGCAGATGCCTGGATGCGGGAATGTGAGAAGATTTGTAGAGTGCTGGGGTGCACGGATGAGCAGAGGCTGTTGTTTGTCACATTTCTCCTGGTGGCAGACGAAGAGTACTGGTGGCAGGGGATGCAGACCCGTGAGGAGCAGGTGACATGGACTGCCTTCAGGACGAGATTCCTGGAGAAGTACTTTCCCGACAGTGCGAGGCACGAGCGGGAGGCAGAGTTCCTTACTCTTCAGCAGGGGACCATGACTGTGGCGGCATACATTGAGAGGTTCGAATATCTGGCGCATTTCTACACTTCAGTAGTCACCGAGGAGTGGAGGTGTAGGAAGTTCGAGGGCGGACTAAAACATGAGATACGCCGCTTCATTGTGCCGCTTCGGATTAGAGAGTTTCCAGTTTTGGTCGAGCAGGCCAAGACTGTGGAGCAGTTGGAGACCGGGTCGAGTAGTGGAGGAAAACAACAGAGGACTACCCCAGATGTCCGATCACAGAGGAAACCTTATAGCAGACCGCCGACTACCTGGGGGAGGCTACATTATTATAACTGTGGCGCGGAGCACTTGAGGAGAGATTGTACTAGACCTGCCAGCAGTACAGGTGGAGGCAGTGGCATTGGTAAGTGCTACGTATGTCAGCAGGCAGGGCACTTTGCAAGTCAGTGTCCTAACAGAAGACCAGCTGGTGGTGCACCAGCTAAGAGGCCAGTAGGAGATCGACCCAGAGCACCGGGGCGTGTGTTTGCTTTGACGACCACAAAGGCGAAACAGTCAGGTAACCTTTTACAGTTTCTATGTTTGTTGTGTGACCACGAGGTGGTGGTGTTGTTCGACTCGGGAGCCACTCATTCGTTTGTGTCTAATGAATGTGTGAGGAGGCTCGGGCTTACGATGCAAGAGCTAGGGTGCGAGCTTTTAGTAGCGACGCTAGCGTCTAGAGAGGTATCCACCACTTCTATGTGCGTGGGGTGCCCTATGGAGGTGGCAGGCCGTAGGTTCAGGCTGAATCTCATTTGTTTGTCGATGGAGGGTTTAGATGTGATTCTAGGCATGGATTGGTTGTCGAGTAACCATGTCGTCATTGATTGCGGGCAGTGCAAGATAGTGTTTCCAAATACGGTGGGGTTGGAACTTATATCGTCTAATCAGGCGATGAGGGAGATTGAGGCTGGAGCTACATGTTATATGATTGTGGCTCAGGCAGAGAAGATGAACACGGCCGAGAAGATCAGCAGGATTCCGGTAGTGGATGAATACACAGATGTATTTCCGGATGAGATTCCAGAACTACCGCCTAGCAAGGATGTGGATTTCTCCATTGATCTCATCCCTGGCGCTGGGCCAGTTTCTATGGCACCGTACAAAATGGCGCCTGCTGAGTTAGCCGAGCTAAAGAAATAGATTGAGGATCTACTTGAAAAGAAGTTCATCTGACCGAGTGCATCACCGTGGGGAGCACCGGTTCTGTTAGTGAAAAAGAAAGATGGTAGCTCTCGGTTGTGCGTTGATTACCGGCAGCTGAATAAGCTAACGATAAAGAATAAGTACCCGTTGCCGAGGATTGATGATCTGTTGGATCAGTTGAGGGGAGCTGCGGTGTTCTCAAAAATAGACCTGAGATCTGGATATCATCAGATCCTTGTCAGGCCGGAGGATGTCCAGAAGATTGCTTTTCGATCACGGTATGGTCACTACGAGTATGTAGTGATGCCATTTGGGGTGACCAATGCGCCGGCTATATTCATGGATTACATGAACAGGATTTTCAGGCCATACCTAGATCAGTTTGTAGTAGTGTTTATCGATGACATTCTGATCTACTCTGAGAGCATAGAAGAACACGCAGAGCATCTGAGAGTAGTGTTGGGGATTCTCAGAGAGCACCAGTTGTATGGGAAATTATCGAAATGTGAATTCTGGTTGGAAGAGGTACAATTCCTGGGCCATGTGATCTCAACCCAAGGAATAGCCGTTGATCCGGCAAAGATAGGGATTGTGGTGAAGTGGGAGAGGCCCCAAACAGTTTCAGAGGTGCAGAGTTTTCTAGGTTTGGCAGGGTATTATCGACGGTTTGTGGAGGGTTTCTCCAAGATGGTGAGTCCTCTTACACAGCTTACGAGAAAGGACCAGCCTTTCTCGTGGACAGAGGGGTGTGAAGCCTGCTTCGAAGATATGAAGAGAAGACTGACTACCGCACCGATATTGGCAATCCCTGACACGACTAAAACATTTGAGGTGTACTGTGATGCCTCGTATCAGGGGTTAGGCTATGTGCTGATGCAGGATAAACGGCCTGTAGCTTATGCATCGAGACAGTTGAAGGTGCATGAGAAGAATTACCCGACACACGACTTGGAGTTAGCGGCATTCGTGTTTGCCCTCAAGACATGGAGGCATTACCTGTATGGAGCGCAGTTCCAGGTATTCAGCGATCATAAAAGCTTGAAATACTTGTTTGATCAGAAAGAGCTGAATATGAGATAGAGGCGTTGGATGGAGTATTTAAAGGACTACGACTTTGAGCTATTGTACCACCCTGGTAAAGCTAATGTCGTAGCGGATGCCTTGAGTAGGAAGAGAATTCATGTATCAACTATGATGATTAGAGAGTTG
>Ga0214544_1010064_pt1 | contig 14250 bp, 9 predicted proteins | sample CNSS3metaG_FD_160074 | JGI IMG/M metagenome (GOLD analysis project Ga0214544, IMG submission 160074) | Root nodule microbial communities from cowpea collected in UCLA plant growth center, Los Angeles, California, USA - CNSS3 | ecosystem: Host-associated > Plants > Roots > Nodule | place: USA...
GTGGGTGGAATACCACATCTCCTTCACATTGGCATAATCCATCTCCTTCAGAATACCCAAAACACCATTAAATTAAACCACGCACAACATTCAACCACTAACCCTAAACCCCACCATCCCAACAACAAATAATGCAATCAAATCAACGACAAAAACAAATGGTTTGTGCACCTGCAATCCCAAATAGCTGCCAATTTGATGTCAATTACACCTTCAATTTTGTCCCCAATGCATGAAATGGCCCAAATTTCGTAAATCCTAACTCCAGAAAACCCCTATTCTATTCTATTCCCAATTCGTGCCTTTTTTTCTTTTCAATTTCCTCTTAGGCTGCACTGTTCCACATTACACACTACTCTCGTGCCACATCATAACATTTTTTCTCATTTAACTGGTCAACTCAGTCAAACGTTATCTTATTTAACGGAGTTAACGAAAGGGACCACATTGATGCAAATTAACTAATTTGGGTACTAAGTAGATGCAAAGTTAAAAGCGGTTACCATTTAGACACATTGGGACGAAACTGGGTACGTTGCGACTAATTATACCTAAACTTTATAATGAAAAGTAAAAAGACTAATCCTATACAAATATTCTACCTTTATTTATATATTTACATGCAAGAAATGAAAATGAGCCTAGTCATTGTTCCATGTTGTAGACCCTTAGGGTTATTTCCATCAGGTTATGGGTGTTGGTTGTAAGTAGAGCTAATCTTTTGTAGCATCACTAAGGGAAAAAGGAAAGGGTTTCATCTTCACTATTGAATTATGAGATATTGCGGCTAGATTCCCCTTGATTTTTTCTTTGTTGCTGCAGTGTATATCGCCTTTTATATATTCTTGCAATTTTAGTTTTTTTAATTAATTTTTACTCTAGATATAACCTTTTGAAGTGTCGACCAAGTGCAAGATCACAAAAACTTATATAGGTGCATTGTAAGGTAATTAATTTCAGTAAATACACCTTTATTTATTTTGCAAATACTATCTAATGCAACGGGTGATCACCATTGTACGAGCTAATATGGAAAAATATTGAGACTAGGTAATTGTGTTTTAGTAATTCATTAGTAAAGAAATTATTTCAAGTTCATAGACTAATTTCGAGTTATTGTATCTTGTAGTATTGCATGGATACAATTGTTTGACTTTGAAGACATAAGTACATCAGATCAAGATAAATGTTACGACGTATTAAGCGGATCACATAATGCAATAGTTTTTCAACAAGTTTCTTTAATTTGAATTTTTCTATTAATTATTTGTTAATGTTATATTTGAAGTTTACACTACTACGAGGACAACTGAAAACATTTATACTTTTCGAGATAAATTAGGCAAAATAGTTTACATCTAAAATAAAACATATTTCTGTAACAAAAGTATAATTTATATGCCTCTTGCAAATTGTTTCTCTCTAGAACCTTCCATTTCTTCCTACATCAATTATCATTACATGGAATGAACAAAATACAAAAGTATCTAAAGAAAGGGAAAATTAAGCAATTAAATTAATTAATTATGCTTTGGCTGCAGCCTCTAGAACTGAGAATTGATTTTCATGTGCCTCTGGAGAAGCTGAGCCCCTGAAGAGCAAAATGGCTAAGTTACCTAAACAGAAATAGATGAAACAGCCACAACAGTGGGTCACAAATGAACCAAAATCAGTGCCTACAATACACTGCCAACCAAGTCCATGCATCCTGTCAAATTCCTGCACCAACAACTCAAACAAAATTACCAAAGTTGATTCAATTAAGAAACTCATTTCTGCTACCAATTTCTTCAAATAAAACAAATAGAATTTTACTGGAATGCACTCTAATCATGTGATTCATTTCGATTACAAGATCATTTTGAGAGGATTTAAGCAGTTCATGTGAAGTGTTATTGTTTTTTCATGATAAAAAGCAGTACTTGTTTGAGAGATTGTTTTTTGAATTTACCTTCTTTATAAATCTGGCAATCTCAATGGCTTCAGTGACATCAAAGACATCAAGAGCTTTGGAAGCTAAATCCATGGCATCTTGCTGCATGGTCTGAAGCATGTCAGTCTCACCAATCACAGCCTTGCCTTCAAGCATGATGAACCAATGCAAAAATTTCCTCACCAAACAAAAAAGTTGGAAATGATGGAGCTTAAAATGAAGCAAAGATATAAAGCAAAAGTAGTTTCTTGTAAAAGGGTTGTAAAGTGCAGACCAAAGGGTAATGAATGGAAGTGTTATATAGAATCAGATTAAAAGGGGTAGTGCTAATTGGTCCACGTATGGATTGCCTTTGTGGTCACCAAAAATGCTTATATATATATATATTAAGCCATTTTTTACTATATGATAAACATGGTCCAAGTTTGGCAACTCTTGTTAACTTCATCTGCATAAGGATTAAGCTTGTCTCTACTATCCTTGGCACATCATGGACCACTCCTGATAAAACATGTTATCTCTCATCTTTTAACTTAACAATCTTATCTTACACCCCTTTTAAATTTTGGATTATAAAATCTTCATATTAGGTTAACTTGATCTTAATAAAGAAACTCTTGTGAAAATTTTGGATTAATGCATTCAAAATTAGAGTTTTACTTTCTGAACTAATATTTCCTTAATGGAAGAGGGGTAAGTAGGTAAGTTTTGGTTTTTTTTTTTTAAATTGTAGAATTTTTAAGAGATTTATATTATTCTAGTTATTTTTTTGTTCAAATTAATTAATTATAGCTTTACTTTGTATCCAACTTTTAATTAATATTGTGAAGAAAAAATTAAAATAGTAAACCTTCATAGCTATTAGGATAAAAATAGTTTATTATACTTTTAATTTTTAATACATAAACCTTAAAAATCAGTTAAAAACGAAAGAATTGTTATTAAATTGCAGGAAGAAAAGACTAAAACAGCAACATTTGCAGCGCTAGAGGTAAATCACATGGTAGAAAAACATTTATTACAACCATTCAAGTTTTTCTAGTTATTCTTTATCATAATTAGAATTTTATTTTATAATGTCATAATATAATAAAATTGATTTAAAATATAAATTATTAAGGTGAGATTCTGGTTTTGTAAGAAAACATCACCTAAACAGATTGAGATTATTTGTAGGTTTTGTCTAAAGAGGACGAGTTATTATCGTTTTTTGAGCCTAGATACTGCTGTACACGTGTTGAGTTCTTTGTGGCATTGTCGGTTGATTTGGCACGTGTGATTAGGAAGATGGTGTTGTAGTAATTATCATGGTTAGTTTGATTTTGAACATTTTGTCTTTTGCATATGGAGGGGAATGTCAATTTTTCAGAATCGTAGAGTCAAAAAATCTTTGTTCATCTTTTAGAAAAGATTTTCACTTTCAATGATTCACAAAGACGTTAAGGTGAATAAAGTTATCAAAGTTCAATTTATAACAAAGATTGTTCTTGTAGATTATTCATTGAATAGTGGAAACTTGGGACACTTGTTTACCAAAGACTTTTGGCATGAGGTTCTTACAAATCGAAGAGAAACAAACAAAGTGAGAAACTGAGACAACAATCACCACAAAATTGTTCATGGCCAGAGATAATCTGATGAATAAAATAATGGTAGGTAGTGTGAGCCATAGCCATGTAAATTGGCATATTCATCTTGAAGTCACGAATATTCATTCTTGTTTCAGTATCTAAAGAAAATAGGATTTTTAAACAGCAGTTTTATAAAGGATAATCTTCGTTTCCAATAGTTAGATCTTCAATTGGAAAGGTCGAGACCAAGAAAAGAAAAAGAAATTCGTTTTAATGACTCTATTTTGACTTTTTCAATTTTTTTTCTTATTTGTGAACACTATTATGTTAGATAATTGTATATATTGTTTATTTATTAGAAATTATCTTGTAGTGTTTATTAAATATAATATATCTGCTTTTTCTTTTTCTTTTTTTAATTTCAATGACTTATAATTTCCATCTAAAAGGTTTTTCCGTTAAAAAATATTCGTGTTTTCTGTAATTATTAATTTAAAAAATATATTTTTTCCTATTATAAAATAATTAACTTTTTAGAGTGGTGTATAAGACTTTATATATCGTTTATTATCAAAACAAAATGCTAATAGAGATGAATATCACAAAAATAATAAATTAGAAAAGGTGAATAAAGGTAATTATTTATTTCGAGCTAGATCTACCGATATAGATGTCAATTAGTATATTAAAATCATGTCAACGTTACTTTTAAATTTGTTTTATTACTCTAACGTGTAGATGGGAAAGGCATTATTTTTAAGAAGACAATGTTATGAAGATAAAAAAGAAGACTATTTTTCAAACTTTAATGATATGTTTGGTATAATATATTATAACAAAGTCACTACTAGAATGCCTTCATTCAGCAAAAAGAAAGTAATATAGGCCAAAAATCGAAAGTAAATAGTATCGATTCATTGTACTCACCATTTATATATAGAATTTAATAATTTAAAAAATTAAAAGTTTCAGGACGATCTCACTCTCTCTGGATTTTTTAAAAGTTAATTCTTTAGCGAAACTTAGCCCTTTCTTTGTATCTTTTTTAAAACTAGTATTAACTTTGTGGGGGTATAACACTTTTTATCTATTTTATTTTTAAAATAATTTTCTGATATAAAAATTAATTATCTTACCAAGAATTTTACCTCTCTTTATATTACTTTTTGAATTAGTTTTAACTTAGCAAGGTCTAACCATCTCCATATATAATTCTTTAAAATGATGCTTCACATTAGCGAGCTTTTTGTAGTTTTTTTTTTTTTTTAATTTTAAAAATTTACTTATAATTTTTTTTTTTTTATAATTTCAAACATGTACTTAGTATAAAATATAACAATTTAAAAAAAATAAAAATTTCACCCATTAGCAAACGGTCTAATCCTCTCTCTATAAAATTTTTTAAAATTAATTTTAGTGTAGCGATGACGTACCCATCTCTTTGTATTATTTTTAAAATTAGTTTTAACTTGTCTAACTCGTTTATTTATTATTTCTTAAAATGATTTTCTACTTTAGAAATTAATTTTATCTCAACCAAGGTCTAACTCTTTACATTATTTTTAAAATTAGCTTAGGGATAGCCTTCTCTAACTATTATTTTTTACAAATATTTTAATTCACACTCATAATTGGCATTATCATGTTTTTATTTTATTTATATCTTATTGTTATTTTATTTTTGGATATTATTTAATATTTTAGGTTTTATTCAATAAAAGTGGAAAAGATAAATGTGTAGATTATATTTTGCAAATAAGTGAAAATCTTAGAGATTTGGGAATATTATCAACAAAATGAGTGGAATATTGAATAATCAAAGATTATCAACACTACTAGATATCCACAAAGTTGGTTACTCAAATCACAAGTCAGAATAATTGAAGAATATTCAAAGATATGAAATCTCCAAAGATTAATATATATCAAGGATTATCTATTAAAATTTATCCAAGTACAAAATCCAATCCAAATTTTAGGTCCAGTCTAGTTATGAAAATCTATAAATTGAGGGTCTGACATAGGTCAAAAACACACAATTGGAGAGAAAGAAACTTGAAATCTCTACGCTCGAAGGTAGAAGGGCATTCTGAATGATGGAAGCATTGAATTTCATCATCAGACTAGTATTCAGTATGCATAGGAGTAGCTAACTCCCTCATTTTGGGTGTAATATATTTTTTGTGAATTCTTCATTCAATATAATTATTTTCCATAATCTCATGTTTTATTCTTGTTTTAACCACATACACTACTAGAAATACGTTAAATAGTGACCAAAATCAGTCACTGAAAATTTCAGTTACTATCAGTAACTAAAATAGTAACCAGATTTTTAGTCAAGAAAAATCAGTCATTAAATCGGTTACTATATTATTTAATTATTTTATTTTTTATTTTTACTTTTATTTCCTTCGAAAATTTTCTCCCTCCACCCAGAATTTTACTAAAAGTAAATGTTTACACCAAATGAATCCCTACCTACCATCTCATCACCTTTCCTCATTGCTTGTGACCTAGGCACACCATCCTCACAATTTGTCACGACGGTCTCCTCATCTTCCTTCGTTATTAAACTCATCATTGTGACTCGTTTCTCATAATGACTTGCCCCTCACTATGATTTGTCCCTCACCGTGACTCTTCCCTCTCCATTACTCGCCCCTCCCCGTGTCATTATACTCACTTTATCACTTTATCGTGGTGGTAATCATTCTCACAATCATCTCATCCTTTCTATTTTATTTGTTTTGTTATTTTAGGAGTTTTGAATCATTGATTTTATTTTTCAATGGATTACTAAGAAGTTTGAATCAAGGAAGGTTTAGGTTTTCTTTTCCAGATAAATTTGGGGGTTTCTTCAGGGAGAGACCTGAGCATTTCTTCCCAAAAAAGGTGTTAGAAAACTTTGAATAATTGCACAAGTTTGCTTGATGTTTAATATTGGATTAAATTTTTAATACATGAATGAATTGGTAACTTATCGTCTTTAGAAGTATTAGCTTCATATGCTCTGCCACTACCTCTTTGTGCGCCTGGCTGGAAACTAAGTTTTGATGGTAAGTTGAAAAAATCATAATGATTTTGGTTTCGGTTATATCACTATTTAAGGATCCTTTGTAACTTTGTTTGAAAAACATTTTTCAGTCTTCAATATAAACCTATTTATCTTTCTCTCGCTACCTCTTCTGTTTTTAGGTGTAAGAAAACAAATCTCAATTCAAAATAAGCAACCTCTGTTATGCTTTTATTGTTTTCTATATCATCTTTTATGTCTTGTAGTTCAAATTAATTGTGTTTTTTTTTCGTTGTGGTTTGTATTTTATCATAACTCCAGTGGAATATTCCTTTTGTAGTTAACCATTTTTTGGCTTAGTATTAAAATATTATATAAAAAATTTGGTCAAAATAAATTGAATTTTTAATAGCTAATTAAGATTTATCTCTTTTACAAGTATATATGGACACGCATTTACAATTACCCAAACAAAGAAGACTTTTTTTTTGGATTCCTTTTATGCTAACCCTCACTTTAGTGGGTTTAATTTCAACATATGTTCAGTTATCCCAGTAAAACTTTCTCAATAATGCTTTTAGTTGTGGCTCTCTTATAAAGGTATGTTGTGTTTATCTTGGGCCCATGATTATACCTCGTTTGTTTGTGAGTGCTAACTCATCACGTGTTTTCTTGCAGTTGGTAACTTAAGGCATCGTATTTTGGAGGCCTGTATAGCGTGGCATCTGCTTGATAACCTCATCTTATTTGTGGTCTTGTTATATGATTGCACCTTTCAATCAACTACTTCATAGTTTTCCTAACCATTTACCTAGCTAGTCATCATTAATGAAGAGATCACCACTAACTCCTCAATTGGTTAATGTCTTAGTTGCAACTCCTGCTTCTAGGTATGCTGCTACCTCATATCATTTTTGTAATCATACATTACACTGCATATAATATTAAAGAGTTGTTAAGGAGTACTTGTTCTTAATTCAACTTGGACAGATAGTAGCAAGTCTATTTACTCTCTTCCAGTGTATCTTGGATAACGGACCTTATTTCATCTAGTAAAGAAAATAGAAAATTAATTATTTGAATCAACTTTGGATTCTGTTACGGTGCTTGTTAACTATCTTTTCCCTCAAATTATGGAGTTATAGCAGTCCCGAATTTCTAGTTCCAATTGCAAAATTTGGCTACTAAATTGTGAAATTCACTTCGGAAGATAAAGTTCAGAGGGATAATTATTGCTTGTAAAACTTTGGAATTTTACAATAGTATTAATGACTTTTTTAAATTGATGATTATTGCTTTATCCTTTAATTTGTAAAAGCTCAACTTTGGAAGAGTTGAATTCATGATGTGTTGTAATTTACATTGTATGGTAACATCGTTAACGTGTTCCTTTTAGTTTTCTCTACTATGCTTGAGATGTAGGGTCCCGATTGATCAATTACTCCATAATCCAGAGATTGAAAGAACAACTCTGAGAAACAACAATATCAAGATAAGACTATTCAAGGAAGCATAAGAAATTTCTTCTACAATTGCAAAAAGTACAACAAATTTCTTTGATCACACACGTATCCAACCATCATATCACGATGAAGAGGTGGATATGGTAGAACAAGTGAAAGACAACAAACTTTGGAAGACTATGCCACATTCAACATCCCCACTTAATTTTAACAGCATTGTCAAGCAAAACCATAGTTGCACAAAATATAGATATGAAGCCCGCCTTATACATTGATGTAGAGTAATTAATTTCATGGGTTATCACATGAAAACCCATATAATCACTTGGCCATGTAATAACACTATCGTGAAGCAATCAAATTAACACTACTTAACTATGACAATTTCAGTATTACCAAGTTAGTAGTGAACAAACTAGATGGGGTAGTAAAAAAAATTGTGATTTCTTTTTGAGAAAATTGTGAAAGTATTAACTTTCTAGTGAAACTTTTAAACAATATGTCTCATAAGAAATCCAGCAAAAATATTTCCCTACTTTCAATAAAACATATTTGCATGCATTTTAGGATTTAATTCAGTAACTAGGACGGTCATAATTTTGGAAAAATAAAAGTCATGTGCAATGAGTGAATTGTTTCTACGATTTACTAATTGGTTGATTTGAGAATTTCTGGAGTAAATCTTTTGTGAAAGAGTTTTGACCTTGTGAGTTATGAGCTTTATTGTAAAGGATGGACTATCATGTGCCATTCCTATTTTTCTTGAGTGACTTGCTCATGTTTTGTTTACACTCAAATGTTTAGCTTGATTCTTTTGTTTTGCATCTTAGGTGAATATGCGTGATTTGATATGACCGAGACATTTCTTATTCTTAGCTACTTGGCCAAATAAAATATGGAATAAAATACCTTAGAAGAAAGTTTTGAAATTGCTTAAGGACAAGTGTGGGAAAGAAGAATATGAAAAGTGGAATGGAAAGAAAGTGAGATGTGATGGTAGCTGCAAAAACTAGAGAGTTGTTAATGGTCTTTCTTCTGTTCCCTTGGATCTCTTTATATAGACATTGATTGGACTTGAACTTTTTCTTTTCTGTTGCTATAATCTTTTATCTTTTGATATAATATCTTTCAAATAATTAACAAATTTTATCAACTTCTAAAAATATTTGGAAGATTTTCTATGTTGACAATTTGAGATATACTAAAGATAATTAATGAAAAATATTTAATCAATTATTCAGCAACTTAATTTCTTTCCAATTTCAAATTTTGTCCCTCTTGTTTAACCATAATTTGAATAATTTTGATGCATTGAGTATGCAATTAGATGCTGCCATGTGGCAGATCTTTTTCTCTCCCAAAAATTAAGGTTAGGTTGTAGTATGTTAAGGGTTTCCATGTTTACGTTTGGTGTAGATGATTGTGGTGGTTTGCATAGTGGCTTAAAGGTGCAAGTGTGATTCAATTTGGTTTCGTGAGGGTTTTGTGTGCGTTTGCAATGGTTAATGCATGGAAATGATGGCACTTCAAGCGCGGTGGTGGTATGATGCAATTCACGTCTCTGTTGGGAGCATTTTGAGTGCGATTTCGATGATATAGTGGTGGTTGATGCACATTGTGTCTTCATCGTAGTGGAACTCTGATGCAGGTTCATGAAGGTTGGTTTGATTTATAGTGGAGAACGACGTCGAATCCACTAGTGCGCGAGGGCTTCAATGGCTTCAATAGAGGCGCTACTGTTGCAGTGAAAAAGATGGTGAAATTTGCATTTGTCGCCAGCATTGTTGCATGTTCGTGGTGAAGATGGTGATTCCATGGTGGTTGGAGACGTTTTCTATTTGATGTGGTTGCAGCGTTTCTGGGCAATGCGATGGTGTGCTGTTGACTCAGACATGAATGGTTTAGTGGCTGTCGGCGAGGTTGCGGTGGTGTAAATCTATAGGTGCAGGTAGGGTGAAGATGGAGGATAGGGTTTCATGTGTGAGATGATGACATGGCAATGTATGATTGGCCAATTTAGTGAATGGAGGATCATGACACATGTCAAAATGTGGTTGGACAAGTTTGAAAGTTGGGGATTGTCACATGGCATGATATGGTTAAGTTGATTTAGTGAGTGGAAGGAGGGATGCAACTTAGTAGAAAATAGGTGCAAAACAAGTTTTTGGGTGGTCTACTTGAAAAAGGAGTGTGTAAAATAAAAAATGAGGGTGCATTTAGCTCTTAAGTTATTTCTTTCCAGAATTTACTAATCTTGGGCTTAACTTATAACTCGAAACATTTCAAATCCACACTTTTAATGACCTAAATTAAAATTCAAATGCATCAACAAACTTCAGAATATTCAATAATATTTTATGAAACTAAAATCACTTTTTACGCAATTTTATCTTACAAACTCAATAAATCCAATAATCACAAATCATGATTAAATCAATCCTTAAGCACAAAAATTCTTTTAAATATTAAATGAGGGCAAAAATATTAACTCATCACCACGTTCTTGGAAATCTGCAACACGGTGAAAATCAACCAGGTACATGACAATGTTATTCGCTTGAGTTTGTTTACTTTTTCCTTAGCAGGGAATGCAAAGGTATGGCTACAATCTTTCCCTAAGAATAACCTGGACGAGTGGGATGATCAAGTACAAAAATTTCTTCAAAATTTTTTCCCTCAATCTAAGGTTAATTATAATCAGGGAAGGCAAGAGATTTTAGCGTTCCAACAAGACTATGAAGAAACCTTGAGCCAAACATGAGAATGATTCAAAGGGGATGAATCATTCTAAGGGGACTTAGAGCTCAAACCAAGTTGATGTTGAACGCCTCAACTACAAGCATGATCAAATCCAAGACACCTACATAAGCCAAAGCATTGATAGAGAACATGACTTCGAACGATTATGAAGTGCAGGATTAATGCACTCAACTTCAGAAGAAAGGAATGTTAGAACTACAAATTCACATTGCATTTTTAGCTCAAAATAAGCTAATGACAGAACAAATGAAGGTGCCCAATAAGAAGCTATCATCATTGCCATAGGAGATCTATAACGTATCCCAACTACAACACCAACCACAAGTGCAAAGTTGTGTGTTGTGTGAAGGAAATCATACTAATAGGCAAGTGTCGTGCAAAGTAATCTGCAGGAGGTTATTAACTGCATAGAAAATCAATGCCGCTAAGGAAACTATGACAATTTCAATCAAGGATGGAAGTCCCATCCAAGCATGGGATGAGCTGGACCATTCAGTAGGCAACAACAACAAAAACCCTCCTCGGACGAGAGACAAAGGAAATTGGAGGAGACCCTTCAACCATTCATTCCAGTGTTTGTTTCAAATCACAAGAGCATGAAAGCCTCGATTCATAATTTGGAAACACAACTAGGTCAATTGGCGAAGAAAGTGGAAGAAAAATTTGAATACAACCAAAACAAAGGTAAACCCAAAAGAGCATTGTAATGCTATTCTAACGCGATGTGGGAATGTGTACGAAGAAAGAGAGAGGAAGAGAAGGACATTGGAAAGAAGGTGAAGATAAAAAGAAAAAATAGAAAATAAAAAAGAGGAGGATAAATTTGAGAGAAGAAAAGAATAAAATGTGGAGAAAATCCTTTGATATCCTCTTTTACCAACAAAGAAAGATAAGGAGAAGTAGTTCACTCAATTCATGGAGATCTTCAAACAATTGGAAATCAAAATTCCTTTTTCTGAAGCAATACAACAAATGTCTGCAAATGAAAAATTCTTGAAAATTTGTTGATGAAGTAGAGAAAGTATATAGAAGAAGACACCATGAAGGTTCAAACAAACTGCAATGCTACCATTCAAAAGGCTCTCCCTTCAAAGTTTAAAGATCTTGGTAGCTTTACTATTCCTTGCACAATTTGAAATTTAGTTATTGGGAAGACATTGATTGATTTGGGAGCTAGCATTAATTTGATGTCCTTACCTATGCTTGAGAAAATTAAGGGTCTTGAAGTCAAATCAATGAGGATGACTTTACAACGCGCAGATCAATCGATCAAATGCCCCTATGGAGTCACAGAGGGTGTGCTGGTGAAGGTGCACAAGTTTTCTAGTGGATTTTGTCGTACTCGATATGAAGGAAGATGTTGAGGTTCCTTTCATCCCTGGAAGACCATTTATGAAAACCACAAAAGTTATAATAGATGTTGATGGTGGCAAGCTCCAACTCAAAGACCAAGAGGAGGAAGTAAATTTTAGTATGTTAGAAGGAATATACAACTTAGAAGCAAAGGATTTTAGTGCTGTTAAGGAAGTCTTGTTTGAGACAAGTAAGTTGGGATAAGTTTCCAGGTTATTGAAAAATTGTTCTAGTTGCTTTGCTCCACAACAACAAGAAAGAAAAAAGGATGTTATAATTAATCACTACCCTTTGTTGGAAGGGAATGAATTCAGACTAGGCCAACCAATTACGTTAGGGAAATTTAAGTAGAAATTCTTTTCCACTAAAATGAAGAAAAATCAGTTGAGTCTATGGGTTATTAAAGATATCAAAGCTGATGGGAGAATAGAGATTGAAAAGCCTTATTATGGAACAACAAAATTTGTGATCAGTAAAAAGCTACAACCATTCAAGTGTGAAAAGAAGAATCACACAAGAAGAACTAATCATGAACCTGTGCTTATCAAAGGTCGAGCTATTAGACATTAAACTAGCACTTACTGGGAGGCAACCCAACATTTAAATTTTGCATTTTTATTTCATAAAAAATACAAGAATAGGACCTATTCATTAGGCGAACACATTTTCCTAGCGAACACTTAGCCCTTGTTTTATCATTCGCCCAACGAAGAAGCTTGGCCTAGCAAATCAAGGACTTTCGCAAATCCATTCATCTAGCAAAGGAGCTCGCCCAACGAACAATTGCTCTCTATATTTTTGCTTGTTCAGCAAATTCACTCGCCTAACGAGCATACCAAATTCGCCCAACGACAGATACGTGGCAAATATTTTCAGAATTTGAGGTAGTTGGCAATTAGGTCATCTATACTCGTCCAACAAAGAACATGGAGTTTTCTTGATTTGCATTGTTGCTTTTAGTCATTTTAATTATTGTCTTTTGTTCCTGCATTGTATTTATGGTTTCTTGTGTATGCATTATCTTAAACTTCATCTTAAGCTAACAATGTTCTCCATTGAATATAAGCAGGGAAGAGAAAATGTAGCAGTGAATGCTTTGTCTAGGATTGAACAAGTTAAGTGCAAGGCCTTGTATACACACCAGATGCAAGCAAAATTGTTAAATAGGATTTATCAATCCTGTGTTAATGATGTGAATGTACAACAGGTGATTCAAGATGTCCAAACTGTAAGATTTGTGAAATTTAATTAATTAAATAATAAATACGGGTAGTAGGAGCCTTTATGACATTAGTTATTAATTGAGGTGACGTGGAAAAGTACTAACTCAAGTGATTGAGAGTACTTGATTGTGTGAGAGAACTTGAGTTTGAGTCACTACAAAAAATCATGTAAATTGTGATGATTTTATTATGGCGGTTGTTAAAAACCACCACATTTTACAATATAATACGACGATTTTTGAACTGTAACAATTTATATGTAAAATGTGGCAGTTTTAACCGCCACTTTTTAAACCGCCATATTTTACATGTAAAATACAACGGTTTTAACCGACATATTTTAATAAATCTAAATACTAAAATTTTCCTCGCGTTCAAATTCCCTCTAAGTTTGAAAATTTTCCCTTTTCTTTCGGGATTTTTTCCCTTATTCTCACGATCCTTTATCTTGATTTCTCCTTCCCAATCTTATCTGTCGCTTCTCATTTATTTCAACCTTTCAACTTCTCCTCCCAACATTTTGAATTCTCTTCCCTGACATTTCAAGCGCCCTAATGTTTAAAGTGCCTCAACATTTCAAGTTCTCGAACGTTTCAAGCTCGAATATTCGGTCACTTCACTCTCGCTTCACTTTTTGCACCCATTTGTCCAGTGATTGGTAAGTTTAAGAAAATGATGAAGGATTATCTTGTTCCCTTTTAGAGTTATGAATATGGTGAAGTTGTTTAAGAAAGCTTTTTGAAAATTCCCACTGGACATTAAGATAGCATGTTATCTAGATGTGAAGGTTCATTTCTCAAGCTTATGAAAGGAAGAAGAGAGTTGGATTCAAGCTTAAACACACACGGCAATAACAACACTAAAGAGCAAAATGAAAGAAGAAACAATAAAAATGGAAAGCATAGAAGATGAAGAATGGAAGAAGCACGCC
>Ga0214544_1010066_pt1 | contig 14247 bp, 5 predicted proteins | sample CNSS3metaG_FD_160074 | JGI IMG/M metagenome (GOLD analysis project Ga0214544, IMG submission 160074) | Root nodule microbial communities from cowpea collected in UCLA plant growth center, Los Angeles, California, USA - CNSS3 | ecosystem: Host-associated > Plants > Roots > Nodule | place: USA...
TATCAACATCTTGATCCTTTTAAATTTTTAGTTATATTCTTGAAATTGTTTTTGCGAAATTTTACTCATCATATTGAGTTCTTCTTTTAAAGTTTTTAAAATCTTTTTTTTCTTGAAATTTACTCATCATATTCTTGAATTTTACTCATGATATTCTTGAAATTTATTTTCTTAAAACTTTTTGAAAATTTTTTTAAACTTTTTAACAACTTCTTGACCCTTTTCAAATCTTTAATTATGTTCTTGAATTTTTTTTTGGAAAATTTTACTCATCATATTGAGTTCTTCTTTTAAAGTTTTTAAAATCTTTTTCTTGAAATCTATTTTCTCACTTTTCCAAATTTTTTTAAACTTTTCATTTTCTTCAATTACTTACTTTTACACTTTCTTTACTTTTCTTTTCTTGAAATTTATTTTCTTAAAACTTTTTTATTTCCTTTTTAAACTTTTTAACAACTTCTTGACCCTTTTCAAATCTTTAATTATGTTCTTGAATTTTTTTTTGGAAAATTTTACTCATCATATTGAGTTCTTCTTTTAAAGTTTTTAAAATCTTTTTCTTGAAATCTATTTTCTCACTTTTCCTAATTTTTTTAAACTCTTCATTTTATTCAATTACTTACTTTTACACTTTCTTTGCTTTTCTTTTCTTCAAATTTATTTTCTTAAAACTTTTTGAAATCTTTTTTATACTTTTTAACAACTTCTTGATCCTTTTCAAATCTTTAATTATGTTCTTGAAATTTTTTCTGAAAAATTTTACTCATCATATTGAGTTCTTCTTTTAAAGTTTTTAAAATCTTTTTCTTGAAATCTATTTTCTCACTTTTCCAAATTTTTTTAAACTCTTCATTTTCTTCAATTACTTACTTTTACACTTTCTCTACTTTTCTTTTCTTGAAATTTATTTTCCTAAAACTTTTTCAAATCTTTTTCTAAACTTTTTAACAACTTCTTGATCCTTTTCAAATCTTTAATTATGTTCTTGAAATTTTTTTTGGAAAATTTTACTCATCGTATTGAGTTCTTCTTTTAAAGTTTTTAAAATATTTTTCTTGAAATTTATTTTCTCACTTTTTCAAATTTTTTTAAACTCTTCATTTTCTTCAATTACTTACTTTTACACTTTCTTTACTTTTCTTTTCTTGAAATTTATTTTCTTAAAACTTTTTGAAATCTTTTTTAAACTTTTTAACAACTTCTTGATCCTTTTCAAATCTTTAATTATGTTCTTGAATTTTTTTTTGGAAAATTTTACTCATCATATTGAGTTCTTCTTTTAAAGTTTTTAAAATCTTTTTCTTGAAATCTATTTTCTCACTTTTCCAAATTTTTTTAAACTTTTCATTTTCTTCAATTACTTACTTTTACACTTTCTTTACTTTTCTTTTCTTGAAATTTATTTTCTTAAAACTTTTTTATTTCCTTTTTAAAGTTTTTAACAACTTCTTGATCCTATTCAAATCTTTAATTATGTTCTTAAAATTTTTTTTGGAAAATTTTACTCATCATATTGAGTTCTTCTTTTAAAATTTTTAAAATCTTTTTCTTGAAATCTATTTTCTCACTTTTCCAAGTTTTTTTAAACTCTTCATTTTCATCAACTTCTTCAATTACTTACTTTTACACTTTCTTTACTTTTCTTTTCTTGAAATTTATTTTCTTAAAACTTTTTGAATTCTTTTTTAAAATTTTTAACAACTTTTTGATCATTTTCAAATCTTTAATTATGTTCTTGAAATTGTTTTTGGAAAATCTTACACATCATATTGAGTTATTCTCTAAAAGTTTTTAAAATCTTTTTCTTGAAATCTATTTTTCACTTTTCCTAATTTTTTTAAACTCTTCATTTTCATTAACTTCTTCAATTCCTTATTTTTACAATTTCCTTATTTTTCTTTTCTTGAAATTTATTTTCTTAAAACTTTTTGAATTCTTTTTGAAAGTTTTTAAGAACTTGTTGATTCTTTTTAAATCTTTAATTATGTTTTTGAAATTTTGTTTGAAAAATTTTACTCATCATATTGAGTTCTTCTTTTAAAGTTTTTAAATTTTTTTTCTTGAAATCTATTTTCTCACTTTTCCTAATTTTTTTAAACTCTTCATTTTCTTCAATTACTTACTTTTACACTTTCTTTACTTTTCTTTTCTTGAAATTTATTTTCTTAAAACTTTTTTATTTCCTTTTTAAACTTTTTAACAACTTCTTGATCCTTTTCAACTTTTCAAATCTTTAATTATGTTCTTGAAATTTTTTTTGGAAAATTTTACTCATCGTATTGAGTTCTTCTTTTAAAGTTTTTAAAATATTTTTCTTGAAATTTATTTTCTCACTTTTTCAAATTTTTTTAAACTCTTCATTTTCTTCAATTACTTACTTTTACACTTTCTTTACTTTTCTTTTCTTGAAATTTATTTTCCTAAAACTTTTTGAAATCTTTTTCTAAACTTTTTAACAACTTCTTGATCCTTTTCAAATCTTTAATTATGTTCTTGAAATTTTTTTTGGAAAATTTTACTCATCATATTGAGTTCTTCTGTTAAAGTTTTTAAAATCTTTTTCTTGAAATCTATTTTCTCCCTTTTCCTAATTTTTTTTAACTTTTCATTTTCATTAACTTCTTCAATTACTTACTTTTACACTTTCTTTACTTTTCTTTTCTTGAATTTTATTTTCTTAAAAGTTTTTAATTCTTTTTTAAACTATTTATCAACATCTTGATCCTTTTAAATTTTTAATTATATTCTTGAAATTGTTTTTGCGAAATTTTACTCATCATATTGAGTTCTTCTTTTAAAGTTTTTAAAATCTTTTTCTTGAAATCTATTTTCTCTCTTTTCCTAATTTTTTTAAATTCTTCATTTTGATTAACTTCTTCGATTACTTACTTTTACTCTTTCTTTAGTTTTCTTTTCTTGAATTTTATTTTCTTAAAAGTTTTTGAATTATTTTTTAAAGTATTTATCAACTTCTTGATCCTTTTAAATTTTTAATTATGTTCTTGAAATTGTTTTTGGAAAATTTTACTCATCATATTAAGTTCTTCTTTTAAAGTTTTTAAAATCTTTTTCTTGAAATTTATTTTCTCACTTTTCCTAATTTTTTTAAACTCTTCATTTTCTTCAATTACTTACTTTTACACTTTCTTTACTTTTTTTGCTTGAAATTTATTTTCTTAAAACTTTTTTATTTCCTTTTTAAACTTTTTAACAACTTCTTGATCCTTTTCAAATCTTTAATTATGTTCTTGAAATTTTCCAAAATTTTACTCATCATATTGAGTTCTTCTTTTAAAGTTTTTAAAATCTTTTTCTTGAAATCTATTTTCTCACTTTTCCTAATTTTTTTAAACTCTTCATTTTCATTAACTTCTTCAATTACTTACTTTTACACTATCTTTAATTTTCTTTTCTTGAAATTTATTTTCTTAAAACTTTTTTAATTCTTTTTTAAAATTTTTAACAACTTCTTGATCCTTTTCAAATCTTTAATTATGTTTTTGAAATTGTTTTTGGAAAATTTTACTCATCATATTGAGTTCTTCTTTTAAAGTTTTCAAAATCTTTTTCGTGAAATTTATTTTCTCACTTTTCCTAATTTTTTTAAACTCTTCATTTTCATTAACTTCTTCAATTAATTATTTTTCCACTTTCCTTACTTTTCTTTTCTTGAAATTTATTTTCTTCAAACTTTTTGAATTCTTTTTTAAAATTTTTAACAACTTCTTGATCCTTTTCAAATCTCTAATTATGTTTTTGAAATTGTTTTTGGAAAATTTTACTCATCATATTGAGTTCTTCTTTTAAAGTTTTAAAAATCTTTTTCGTGAAATTTATTTTCTCACTTTTCCTAATTTTTTTAAACTCTTCATTTTCATTAACTTCTTCAATTACTTATTTTTCCACTTTCCTTACTTTTCTTTTCTTGAAATTTATTTTCTTCAAACTTTTTGAATTCTTTTTTAAAGTTTTAACAACTTCTTGATCATTTTCAAATATTTAATTATGTTCTTGAAGATTTGAAAAGGATCAAGAAGTTGATAAAAACTTTAAAAAAGAATTCAAAAACTTTAAGAAAATAAAATTCAAGAAAAGAAAAGTAAAGAAAGTGTAAAAATAAGTAATTCAAGAAGTTAATGAAAATGAAGATTTTAAGAAAATTAGGAAAAGTGAGAAAATAGATTTCAAGAAAAAGAATTTAAAAACTTTTAGAGAAGTCAATATGATGAGTAAAATTTTGCAAAAACAATTTCAAGAACATAATTAAGGATTTGAAAAGGATCAAGAAGTTGATAAAAACTTTAAAAAAGAATTCAAAAAGTTTAAGAAAAGAAAATGAAACAAAGTGTAAAAATAAGTAATTCAAGAAGTTAATGAAAATGTAGAATTTAAAAAAATTAGGAAAACTTAGAAAATAGGTTTCGAGAAAAAGAATTTAAAAACTTTTAGAGAAGAACTCAATATGAGTAAAATTTTGCAAAAACAATTTCAAGAATATTTTAAACCTTATTTTACAACTATTTTCAAATTTTCTTTATTAATTATTTTTGTAAAAATAATTTCAAAAGCCATATTTTTACATCATTTTAATAATTAAGCTGAAAAATAAATCGCAGACATAATTGTAATCTTGATATCACCCTGCACATCATGGCATAATAGAGATGATTTAAAAATATAGGAATTTTCATCTTCCTTCTCCTCTCCCTCCCTCAAGGTTTATTGGAAGGAGAAGGAGAGGTTGAAATCAAGTGGATTAGAGTGTCAAGTTTGTGTTGTTCACTTTAAGTAGATTAAAGGTGAAAGTTGGTGGATTTAGAGTAAAGTTTGTTAAAGTTTTTGACTAATTTTATGGATGTGATAGATTAAAAATTATATTTAAATCAAGGAAAAACGAGATTACCAAATTGTCCATTATTTTAAAAATAATTAAAAATAATCATAATATAAGTTCAATTTGTTGTAGTAAAAATATTAAAATGTATAAATGAAAATAACATATTTTAATAAAAAATATTTATAAAATAATGTAATAAAAATTTATAATTAATAATTACTTTTCAAACCTTATTTTATAACAATTTTCAAATTTTCATTATTAATTATTTTTTTTAAAATAATTTCAAAAGCCATATTTTTACATTATTTTCATAATTAAGCTAAAAAATAAATTGTGGACATAAATGTAATCTTGATATCACCCTTAATTCATGGCATAGCAGAGATAATTGAAAAATAGAGGAATTTTCCTCTTCCTTCCCCTCTCCCACTCAAAAAGTTGTTTGAGGGAGAGGGACAGGGATAGGATGAGTAAAGTTTATTATAGTTTGTGAGTGATTTGATGGATATGATAGATTAAAAATTATATTTAAATCAAGAAAAAACAAGATTATCATATTGTCCTTTATTTTAAAAATAATTAAAAATTATCATAATATAAGTTCGATTTGTTAATGAAAAAATATTAAAATGTATAAATGAAAATAACATATTTTAATAAAAAAAATTATAAAATAATGTAATAAAACATTTTATAATTAATAATTACTTTTTAAATCTTGTTTTATAATAGTTTTCAAATTTTTGTTATTAATTCTTCTTGTAAAAATAATTTCAAAAGCCATATTTTTACATCATTTTTATAATTATGCTGAAAAATAAATTGCGGACATAAATGTAATCTTGATATCACCGTCAATCCATTGCATAATAGAGATGATTGAAGAATAGAGGAATTTCCCTCTTCCTTGCCCTGTCTCACTAAAAAAGTTGGTTGGAGGGAGAGGGAGAGGGAGAAAGTTGATTACAGTGTGAAGTTTGTGTTATTCACTTTAAGGGGATTAAAGGTGAAAGTGTGTGGATTTAGAGTAAAGTTTGTTAAAGTTGTGAGTGATTTGAGGGATGTGATAGATTAAAAATTATATTTAAATCAAGAAAAAAAAGATTACCAAATTTTCATTTATTTTAAAAATATTAAAAAATTATCATAATATAAGTTTGATTTGTTGTAAAAAAATATTAAAATGTATAAATGAAAATAACAAATTTAAATAAAAAAAATATTTATAAAATAATGTAATAAAAAATTTTATAATTATTAATTACTTTTTAGACCTTATTTTATGACAATATTCAAATTTCCGTTATTAATTATGTTTGTAAAAATAATTTCAAAAGTCATATTTTTACATTATTTTCATAATTAAGTTGAAAAGTAAATTGCGGACATAAAGGTAATCTTGATATCACACTCAAACCATTGCATAATAGAGATGATTTAAAAATATAGGAATTTTCCTCTTCCTTCCCCTCTCTCGGAAGGTTGATGGGAGAGAGAGGGAGAGGGAGAGGATAAATTCAAGTGGATTAGAATGTGACATTTGTGTTGTTTACTTCAAGTGGATTAAAGGTGAGAGTGGGTGGATTTAGGATAAAGTTTGTTAAAGTTTGTGAGTGATTTGACGAATATGATAGATTAAAAATTATATTTAAGTCAAGAAAAAACATGATTACCAAATTTTCCTTTATTTTAAAAATAATTAAAAATAATCATAATATAAGTTTGATTTGTTCTAGAAAAAATATTAAAATGTATAAATGAAAATAACATAATTTAATAAAAAAATATTTATAAAATAATGTAATAAAAAATTTTATAATTAATAACTACTTTTTAAATCTTATTTTATAACCGTTTTCAAATTTTCGTTATTAATTATTATTGTAAAAATAATTTCAAAGGCCATATTTTTACATCATTTTTATAATTAAGCTGAAAAATAAATTGCGGACATGTAATCTTGATATCACCCTCAATCCATGACACAATAGAGATTATTGAAAAATAGAGGAATTTCCCTCTTCCTTCCCCTCTCTCACTCAAAAAGTTGGTTGGAAGGAGAGGGAGAGGAAGAGGGAGAGGATGACATCAAGTTGATTACACTCTGAAGTTTGTGTTGTTCACTTTAAGGGGGTTAAAGGTGAAAGTGTGTGGATTTAGTGTAAAGTTTGTTAAAGTTTGTGAGTGATTTGATGGATGTGATAGATTAAAAATTATATTTAAATCAAGGAAAAACAAGATTACCAAATTGTCCTTTATTTTAAAAATAATTAAAATTTATCATAATATAAGTTTGATTTGTTGTAGAAAAAATATTAAAATGTATAATTAAAATTTTAATAAAAATTATTTGTAAAATAATGTAATAAAAAAATTTATAATTATTAATTACTTTTTAAACCTTATTTTATGACAATATTCAAATTTTCGTTATTAATTATGTTTGTAAAAAAAATACTAAATTAAAATAACATATTTCATTAAAAAATATTTAAAAAATTTTAATAAAAAAAATCTATAATTTATAATTACTTTTTAAGCCTTTTTTCTAACCATTTTCAATTTTTCTATATTAAATATTTTTTTAAACATTATTTCAAATGCCATATTTTTACATTATTATCATAATTAAACTGAAATATAAACTGAGAGCATAAATGTAATTCACCTGATATCCCTTTAAAATCATAGCAGAGTAGAGAGGATTGGAAAATCGAGAAATATCCATCTTCCTTCCCCTTCGTCTCCCTCAATATTGAATTAAGGAGAGCGAGATGATGAATTAAAGTGAATTAGAGGGTCAAGTTTGTCTTGTTCACATTAAAGGATTTAGAGGTGAGAGTGAGTGGATTTAGAGTAAAGTTTGTGAAAGTTCATGAGTTATGTGATGAATGTGATGTATTAAAACTTAAGTTTATTGGAAAGAAAAATCACATTACCAAATTGTCCTTGATTTTAAAAGTAATTTAATATTATAATTACATACGTTAGATTTATTTTAGAAAAAATATTAATATCAATAAATTAAAATAACATATTTTAATAAAGAAATATTGTAAACAAATTTAATGAAAAAATTATAATTAATAATTACCTTTTAAACTTTTTTTTCTAACAATTTTGAAATTTTTCGTATTATTTATTTTTGTAAACATAAATTCAAAAGCCATATTTTTACATTATTATCGTAATTAAATTGAAAAATAATATGATGACATGAACGTAATCCACTTAATATCCCCTCAAATGATGGCATAGCAGAGATGATTAAAAAATAGAGAATCTTCCTCTACCTCAAGGTTGATTTCAGGGAGAGGTAGAGGATGAATTAAAGTGGATTAGAGGGTGAAGTTTGTGTTGTTCACTTTGAAGGATTAAACATGAAAGTGAGTATATTTAGAGTAAAGTTTGTGAGTAATTTGATGGATTTGATAGATTAAAAATTATGTTTGAAGTAAAGAAAAACAAGATTAACAAATCGTCCTTGATTTTAAAAGTAATTTAAAATTATAATTAGATAAATTAGATTTATTTTAGAAATAAATATTAAAATTTATAAATGAAAATAACATTTTAATTAAAAAATATTTTAAAAGATTAATTAAAAAATTTATAATTAATAATTACTTTTTAAACCTCTTTTTGTAACAATTTTGAAATTTTCAGTATGAATTATTTTTGTAAACATAATTTCAAACGTCATATTTCTACATTATTATCATAATTAAACTGAAAAACAACATGGAGGCATAAATGTAATATACCTGATATCTCTCTCAAATCATGGAATAGCAAAGAGGATTGGAAAATATAGGAATCTCTCTTCCTTCCCCTCCCTCTCACTCAAGATTGATTTCATGAAGAGGTAGAGGATGGATTAAAGTAGATTAGAGGGTGAAATTTGTGTTGTTCATTTCAGTGCTTTAGAATTGAAAGTGAGTTGATTTAGAGTAAAGTTTGTAATAGTTTGTCAATGATTTTATGGATTTGATAGATTAAAAGTTATCTATGAAGCAAAGAAAAACTAGATGAACAAATTGTCCTTGATTTTAAAAGTAATTTATAATTATAATTAGATAAGTTAGACTTAGTTTAGAAAAAATATCGAAATGTATAAATAAAAATAACATTTTAATTAAAAAATATTTATAAAAAAATTTAATCAAAAAATCTATAATTAATAATTATTTTTTAAACCTTTTTTCTAACAATTTTGCAATTTTCGGTATTAATTGTTTTTGTAAACATAATTTCACACGCCATATTTTTACATTATTATCATAATTAAACCAAAAAATAAATTGAGGCCATAAAAGTAATTTACCTGATATCTCCCTAAAATCATGACAGAGCATAGATGATTGGAAAATAGAGAAATCTACCTCTTCCTTCCCCTCCCTCTCCCTCTAGATTGATTTGGCGACAAAATAGATTAAAGTGGATTAAAGTGTGAAGTTTGTGTTGTTCACTGTAAGGGGATTAAAGGTGAAAGTGAGTGAATTTTGAGTAAAGTTTGTGAGTGATTTGATGGATATGGTAGATTAAAAATTAAGTTTATTAGAAAGAAAAACCATATCACCAAATTATTCTTGATTTTAAAAGTAATTTAATATTATAGTTACATAAGTTAGATTTATTTTAGAAAAAAAATATTAACATGAATAAATTCAACGAACATATTTTAATAAAGAAATATTTATAAAAAAATTTAATAAAAAAATTTATAATTAATAATTACTTCCTAAACCCTTTTTTTAGCAATTTTGAAACTTTTGGTATTAATTATTTTTGTAAACATAAATTCAAAACCAATAGTTTTACATTATTATTATAATTAAATTGAAAAATAAACTAAGGACATAAATGTAATCTACCTGATATCCCCTCAAATGATGACATAGTAGAGATGATTGAAAAATAGAGGAATCTCTCCTCCTTCCCCTCCATCTCCCTCAAAAGTTGATTTTAGGGAGACGTATAAGATGGATTAAAATTGTTTAGAAGGTGAAGTTTGTCATGTTCACTTGAAGGGAACTACAGGTGAAAGTGAGTGAATTTAGAGTCAAGTTAGTGAATTATATGATGGATGTGATAGATTAAAAATTAAGTTTAATATAAAGAAAAATAAGAATATCAAATTGTCCTTGATTTTAAAAGTAATTTCAGATTATAATTAGATAAATTAGATTTATTGTAGAAAAAATATTAAAATGTATAAATTAAAATAACAAATTTTAATTAAAAAATATTTATAAAAAAAATTAATAAATAATGTATAAATAATAACTACTTTTTAAACTTTTTTTATAATAATTTTGAAAATTTAGGTATAAATTAAAAAGGATTGGAAAATAGAGCAATTTCTCTATTCCTTCTCCTACCTCTCCCTCAACATTGATTTGATAGAGAGGGAGATGATGGATTAAAGTGAATTAGAAGGTGAAATTTGTGTTGTTCACTTTAAGGGATTTAAAAGTGAAAGTTTGTGAATAATTTGATGGATTTTATACATTAAAAATTATGTTTAAAGTAAAGAAAAACAAGATTACCTGATCGTCCTTGATTTTAAAAGTAATTTAAAATTATAATTAGATAAGTTAGACTTATTTTAGAAAAAACGTTAAAGTGTATAAATTAAAATAAAATATTTTAAATAAAAATTATTTATAAAAACTTTTAATAATAAAATGTTTAATTAACAATTACTTTTTAAACATTCTTTTATAACAATTTTGAAATTTTCGGTATTAATTATTTTTGTAAACATAATTTCAAAAGTCATATGTTTACATTATTATCATAATTAAACTGAAAAATAACTTGAGAGCATAATCGTAACCTACCTAATATCTGTATCAAATCATGGCATAGAAAAAAGGATTGGAAAATAGAGGAATCTCTCTATTGCTTCCCCTACCTCTCCTTCAAGATCGATTTTCATGGAGAGGGAGATGATGGATTAAAGTGGATTGAAAGGTGAAATTTGTGTTGTTCATTTTAAGGGATTTAGAGATAAAAGTGAGTTGATTTAGAGTAAAGTTTGTGAGTGATTTGATGGATTTGATAGATTAAAAACTATATTTAAAGCAAAGAAAAACTAGATTATCAAATTGTCTTTGATTTTAAAAGTAATTTAAAATTATAATTAGATAAGTTAGACTTATTTTAGAAAAAAATAGATTACTAAATTGTCCTTATTTTTAAATTATAAATTTTTTTAATTTTTTTTAAAAATTTGGAATTAAAATTATAGATAGTATATTTTAAAAATTGATAGAAATTAACTTGGGTTTTTTTATTTCTTTTATAAAATACAACATTTAATATTAATAAATAATAAAACATAAAATCAAATAAATAAAAAATAAAAATATTTAGGTTTAATTACTCTTTTGGTCTCTGATTTCATTTAAAAATATCAAATTGTGACTAAAAAAATGGAACTAAATCGAAACTAAAAAAAACTTAGGGACCAACTTGATATTTATAGAAACACTAACCAAAAGAGTAATTAAACTAAACATTTATTAAGATATTTTTTATTTTCTTTTTTCATTTCCTTATTAATTTTTCACAAAATTGTACTCATCTCTTATTCTCATGTTTTTTTTTAAGAAGAAGAAGAAATGAAGTTAAACATATACTAATTATTTTTGCTCTCATTTCTCATTTGTTTCCTTCATTACTCAAAGAAAAAAATGTAACTTCCTCTCGTCTCACTTGATCATATAATATTAGTTTAATAGTTATTAAAATTATTTTTTATCTCATGAGTATTTTGTATACTAATTTTTTTATGATTATAGAAACAAAAAACAATGTATTATGTGATTTTTATAACCGTTTTTTAATTGTAACTTGATTATAATATATTTTTCTTCTAATAATTATATCTCTCAATTTTTTATTAGATTATGATAATTATTTTTTAATATATTTAAAAAGAAAAGTATATCGATGAACAATAAGATAATGGATTATTTTGTAAAAGTTATAAAAGAGAAACTAACAACAGTTGTAGTTTTGTCAATAGTCGGAGGTTCTTTAATTGTCTTATTTCCCCATAAAGGAAATAAGACAATTAAATGGTATACTTATTGTATATGTTTCATAGATCTCCTTCTAATAACCTATGTATTTTGTTATCATTTCGAATTAGATGATCCACTAATCCAATTGACAGAAAATTATAAATGGATCCATTTTTTTGACTTTTACTGGAGAAAATTATATGTGAAGATGAAAACAAACTAAATTATATTTCTTAATTGTTTTATAGAAGATTTATTCTTTAAAGCGTTATATTAATGATCCAATCAGATGATCAAAGAATTATATTACTTTGACCCCTCCAAAATTCTTGGTCAATATCCGTCATTCCTAGGTTATTTATATATATATATATATAACAAATTGTAATTCTATTTCTTCTTCACAAGCGACGGAGTGTGGTGGCCGGAATATCATTTTCTCTCCAGCTAATAAAAATGGACGATGGAGCAACCTTGAAGCTGCCAGTGTGAAGGATTCATTCAATCATAATGGGTGCCACCATTATTGTTGTGTTTTGCTTTGCTTGCAATTAATATTTTTAACCTAATTAAGAAGAATTTCGTTTAATTTTTTATTTTCTCTCTAATAAGTATTTATTTAGTAAGAAACGAGGAGATACTTACAGCATTTTAATTTACGATTAAGAATTTTCTAACGTAACAGAAGCTAACAAAGGAACGCGTCTTTAGTTCAGACGCTTTCTTTCTGAATTAACGATGACGTAGGACTTCTCCTCATTCCGAGCATTCGTATCGTCATAGACGAATTGCATTTCCCTTAATTCTTCACATATATATTCATTTATTTATTTATTTGTATTTCGTTGTTCATAAGAAAGATGTGATTGCTAGCTACAACTAGACGTGCAACACATCAAAAACCGAGAAAAATTAAAGGTTAGATAAAGTTAGAGATGAGTGTATAGAGTTACGGACAAGGAACATTGAAAGCAAGAAGTACAAGATGTAGAAAATTCAATGGAAAAGGATTTCTGGTCAAGAATTTAGACTTTTTGTTCTTGAGTCTTGATTCGGCAACACTAGTTTCATCTTATAATTCATTCGGGAATTCTGATTTCTTATTCATACTTTTGCATCTGTGTGTCCATATATATTCTTTGCCAGACATCATCACTACAAATCTACACCAAAAGGAAGTAAACAAACTGTGTAAATTAAAAGGGATATTGCTGGGAAACCCTAGCTAGTCCCAGCAAATAGGTGCATCATTATTTTACCCAGAATATGGGTACAGTGACAAAGTCGCAAAGAGTTCATTGACTCTTCTCAGAACTATGATTGCCGGAACGAAAGAAAACTAATCATTATTACTTGCAAGAATCATTAAATATTACTGAAGAGCAATATGAGTTTCTGCACTAACACTTTTAGGAAGGGAAAAAGTTGAAACATGTGTATGGTACCCAAGCCTTTGATTTTGATCTAGACAAAGTTTATCAATAACAATAAGTAAGAACACTTGCACACTTAGGAGGAGAGAAGGAAGATGGTGATAAAGCAAACTAACAGAATCCTTCTGCGAATCAAACTAAAAATTGGTATGAAATTGGAAAGGAAAGGAAAGAAAAGAAAAGAAAAAGCTACTTAACAAGTAACATGGAATTAATATAGTTAAAGAGAAAGCAAAACAGTAAATGGATCGGACCGAGACGCTTGATTCCCCAGGAGTGTGAGTGGTTGGATCGTGGCAGCAAAAGCTAGACCCTTCTCACGACTCAACATGTATATAAGCTGAAGCTAGGTAGGAGCGAAAGTAGGGTTTTGTGAGCGAAGCAGCAGCATGTTTGGATGTTCCTTGATTGTGTTGTTGTTGTTGTGTGTGGTGCTTGTGATGGTGAAGGTGAAGGTGAAGGTGAAGGTGGTGATGATCAGGAGCAAAAGGTTGGTGGATGATGATGATGATGATGATGTTTCTGATAAAGGAAGGGTTGAGGGGGTAATGATGATGGTTATGGAGGGTCAGAGAGAGGGGGAAGGAGGGTGAGGGCATGATGATTGCTGTTGGGTGAGGGCGTTGAAAGGTTGAAGAAAAATCCAAGGTAGTTCGTGCCATCCCTCTGAGAAAGAGAAAGAGAAAGAGACTACTTCATATCTCTCTATTCTCTCTCCTTTTTGTATTGTGGCAACTAAGAAAGAAAAACAATTATCACGGAAAACCGTAGTGCCAACTTTTTTATGCCCTCCAGCTCTTGTTCGCCAGGAAAAGGAAACATGACCCCATTTCATGTTTTTTTTTTTTTTCTCTTTTATTTCCTATATATATATATATATATATATATATATATATATATATATATATATATATTTTTTTTTTTAAAATTATAATATTTATAT
>Ga0214544_1010073_pt1 | contig 14240 bp, 9 predicted proteins | sample CNSS3metaG_FD_160074 | JGI IMG/M metagenome (GOLD analysis project Ga0214544, IMG submission 160074) | Root nodule microbial communities from cowpea collected in UCLA plant growth center, Los Angeles, California, USA - CNSS3 | ecosystem: Host-associated > Plants > Roots > Nodule | place: USA...
CATGATCAAAACATTGGTTCTTGATTTTACTATGATTGTCATCTCATAGGTTACTAAAAATTTATTTAAATATTTGAATACTAAAAAATAAATAAATAAATAATTTTTTTAGGTGGGTTGGTGAGCCGGGTTGGGTTCACTCATTTTCAACCCGGCTCGTGATGAGCCAACCCGTGTGAGCCGGAGCCGGGTTGACTCACTTTGACATGTCTATTAATTAATGATCTACAATAATGAAAGTTAAAATATTACTCCCATTATTTAACGACCTATTTTTGATCAAAATCAAGTGTGTCGTAGCCTTCTGATTTTTGTGTGCCCTAAGCCAAACAATATCGCTATAAATTTAGTTCTTCACTTTTTCTTTCTACGGCTTCTCATTTATTTTTCTAGAGATACTTGCTTATTATGATTAATTTTCATACATCTCTCTGTAGCACAGTAGTCCTCTGTCCTTCTCATTTTATTTCTTAGATTGATCACGACTTTCCCTCATATCTTGTTGAAAGTGAAGTAGTTTAATTTAAAATACACTAATGAGTCACTCTCATTTGTACGTTTCTCTTTTTTTCTTTTATAAAATTTCATTTTGAGCTCGATGGATATATATAATTGTATTGGGATAATTAGATCCTCGGACTCCGACCTAGTTTCACAGTAAGTTAAGATAAGGCCAGCTCGGACACCGACCTAGCTTCGCCACCTACCAGAGTGGGCCGAGCTCGGATTCCGAGCTAACTTTGAGTATGGTCGCCAGCTCGCAGGACGAAGTCAGATATTTCCCTCAGTCATATGTCAGAGTAATCATTGTTAGGCCCAGCAGGCCCACTATATAGTAACTCCCTAAATTATCGGAAGTGGTTTCCCAAACCTAGGTTTGAACACAGGGACCATCGAGATACGTGGTTAGTTACTTGGACGGTTCCCTAAAAGACGCTGAAAGAAAGGGAGCAGTTTCGGATCAGTAGGGATGGGAGGTTACTGGAAAGAGTATTTAAATAGCCATAAGGGAGTAAATAGGGGAAGGAATCAATTCAGAACAGTGAGAGAGAGAGAGACTAGAATTGTTCTGGTAGTTAACAAAACCTGAATTTGCACACCGGAACATTGGCGCCCACCGTGGGACACGGTAAAACTTGAAACCGGCACCACAAAACAGTAACAAAACGAAAGCGGGTAACAATGGCGATCACGGCAACAGAGAGCAGCAACAACGACCGGGTTTCTTTAGAACAGGTCATGCGACAAATTGAAACCTTGAGGCAAGAAAATGAAACTGTACGAAAAGAATCAGAAGAGGCTAGGCAAAGATTGGAGGAGTCTATGCGTCAGCAAGAACAACTGCAAAAAAGCAACGACGAATTGCAAACTTGGATGAGAGATCGTAGCCATTTTCGAGACACCAACCTTCCGAGGAGAGTAATGGACGAGCAGGATGAGAACCATCCACTGGCTAGGGCGATCGTAGAGGAGATCATCCCGCCCCATTTCATCATCCTAAAAATGATTCCCTTCACTGGGGAAAACGACCCGGAAGCACATTTAAAGGCTTTCCGAGCACAAATGTTAATATCAGGAGGAAGCGACGCGGTGCGGTGCAAGATGTTCGTAGGCACTCTATCAAACACGGCGTTAAAATGGTTTGGCAAGATCCCCCACGCCACCATCACTTCTTTCAACATTTTCGCTCGCCTATTTATGGAAAGATTTGCAGTAAATCGTCCCAAGCAGCTACAGATAGCAAATATGTTCGATATCAAGCAACGTCAGGAGGAGACTTTGAAACAATTTCTCAACAGATTCTGTGATGTCAACATGGGACTCGCAAACCCTAGCGAGGAGATGCTAGTCGGAGCTTTCGTAAAAGGATTGCGAGCTAATTCTTTTAGCGAATCTCTCATTCGAGCACCAGCTATGACGCTAGCGGAAATAAGGAGTAGGACAACCGTTTATATCGAGACAGAAGAAGCCATGCAGAGGAAAAGGTTAGAAGAAAGACGGCCTCAGTCCGAGCATAAAAGTAGGAAAGTCCGACGTCAAATTATGGAGACCTCCTCCCCGTATAAGAAAGCTAGCCGCAAATTCACTCCCTACAGTCCACATCATCATTCAGATAAAAGGGCCTTCAAATCTTCGTGTCCTTCCTTTTCTGAATCCAAAGCTCGAATCTTACAAGATGAAGGAGTTAGCAGATACTTGCGTTTCCCCATGGAAATCGGACGACTCCTCGGAAAAGAAACCTCAGCCTGGTGTGAATTTCACAAGACCCACGGTCACAATACTGAAGATTGCTTTCCTCTAACAGGGCAATTGGCAAGTTTAGCCCGGAGAGGCCTCGTGGACAAATATATTAAAGGCAATAATGCAAAAACTAAACCTGCCGAACAGTTCTCCAAAGCTACTGCAGGACCTCACGAAATTCCCGTACTTGGAGATTTCAACACTATAGCAGGAGGATTTGCAGGAGGGGGTCCGACCAAGTCAGCCAGGAAGCAATACGCGCGGAATATCATGACGGCAACGGTCCTAGAACTTTCAACGCCCATACCCAGTATCATCTTTTCGGCAGAGGACACCAAGGATATAGTCCCTCATGAGGACGATCCTGTGGTACTCTCAGTAATCATGATGGGTCGAAATGTGCATCGAGTGCTGATCGACCAGGGCAGCTCGGCAGATGTCATGTTCTATGACGCTTTCGTCGGCCTTCAGATTCCCAGAGACCAGCTTCTACCTTTCGATGGAGTCCTAGTCGGTTTTTCAGGCGAGCAAGTTGAGGTCCGAGGGTACGTTAACCTAAGGACAACATTCTCTGACGAACACGCAGCAAAGACCATAGTAGTTAAATACATTGTGGTCAATGCCCCCTCGTCTTATAACATGCTGCTCGGGAGACCATCCCTCAACAAACTCGGCGCGGTCATCTCCACTACACATTTGAAGATGAAATTCCCGGCTGAAGGAAAGGTGGTCACGATGAAGGTCGACCAAGAAGTGGCACGAAAATGTTATGAAAAAAGCTTGCGAACTCGTCGAGATACCTATAACCTAACCCAGATCCCTGGCTCCGTAGATAGGTCAGATTCCGAACTTGATCCACGACCACCAACTGATCAGGGCCCTCAACCTATTGGCGAACTCAAAGAGTTGGAAATACTCCCTGGGAAGAAAATAAGGATCGGAGCCGACCTCGATCAGACCACGGAGGCAGCGATACGACGAGTCTTACAAGCGAATATTACCACATTCGCATGGTCGGCCCGGGATATGCCTGGGATTGACCCAGACATACTTTGTCATCACTTGAACATCAACCCACAGGTAAAACCACGAGTTCAAAGGCGTAGGAGACTAAATGAAGAAAAGGAGAAGGCCGCGACGGAGGAAATAAAAAAACTGATGGAGGCTGGGCACATTAAAGAAATACAGTATCCAGAATGGCTCGCCAATGTAGTCATGGTTAAGAAAGCAAATGGAAAATGGAGGATGTGTGTCGACTTCACTGACCTAAACCTGGCATGTCCCAAAGACTCTTATCCCTTGCCGAATATAGATGTTCTGGTAGATCGCGTCTCCGGCTGTGGTCTGCTGAGCTTCATGGATGCATACTCAGGGTACAACTAAATCCGCATGCATCCGGCAAACGAAGACAAAACTGCCTTCATGGGAGTAAGGGCCAATTTTTGCTATCGAGTGATGCCCTTTGGTATAAAAAATGCTGGGACCACTTATCAGAGAATGATGGACAGGATACTCCAACCTCTACTAGGTCAAAATGTAGAATCTTACGTAGACGACATGGTAGTCACTTCCTCAGGAAACGACGTTCATGCCCTTGACATACAAGAACTTTTTGACACCATCAACAAGTACCAATTGAAGCTAAACCCAGAGAAATGTGTGTTCGGGGTTAAGGCAGGAAAATTCCTAGGTTTTATGTTGACAGAACGAGGTATTGAAGCTAACCCAGATAAATGTCAGGCAATCATCAATATGAAGAGCCCGAGTTGCATGAAGGAAGTTCAGCAACTAATTGGAAGGATGGCTGCCCTGTCCAGGTTCCTTGCCTGTAGCGGGGACAAAGGTCACCCCTATTTTCAGTGCCTAAAGAAGAACGAAAGATTCCAGTGGACATCAGAGTGTGAAGATTCCTTTCTCCGGCTCAAGGAATACCTAAGCCAACCACCGGTGCTCAGCCGACCACAGAAAGGGTATCCTTTACAATACAGTAACTGAACATGCCATAAGCTCTGTGTTAGTACAGGACCGAGAAGATAGACAATACCCAGTCTACTTTGTTAGTCGATTGCTACACGGCGCAGAGAAACAGTATCCAACCCTCGAAAAAGCGGCCCTAGCTGTCGTCACTTCTGCCAGGAAACTCAGACATTACTTCCAGAGTTTCAGTATCCAAATAAAAACTGATCTCCCCGTGAAGCAAATTCTCAAGCGGCCAGACATGACGGGGCGTTTGGTGAAATGGGCCATAGAGCTAGCAGAGTACGACATAAACTACGAGCCGCGAGGACCGATCAAAGCCCAAGCATTGGTCGACTTCTTGGCTGAGCTCACCTTGCCTACACCACTAAACTCGGACCAGGCTCCCATCAACTCAACCCCACCTGAATGGATCCTATCCGTCGACGGTGCATCAAATCAAAAGGGAAGCGGAGCAGAAGTCGTCCTCGAGGGACCAGGAGGAATCCTAATTGAGCAATCCCTGAGATTTTCGTTCAAAGCCAGTAATAACCAGGCCGAGTACGAAGCTCTGATTGCAGGCATGCTACTAGCTAAGGAGATCGGAGCGAAGAAACTGTCAGCTCGGAGTGACTCGCTATTAGTCACAGGTCAATTCAACGGTGAGTTCTCAGCAAAGGATCCTCAATTAGCAAAGTACTTAGAGTATGTAAAATTGTTAGTAAAGACTTTCAGGGTTTTTCGTCTAGATCATGTTCCCCGACAAGACAATAGTAGAGCAGACCTTTTATCCAAACTCGCCAGTTTCACCAAACCTGGCCAGCACAGGTCGGTGATCAAGGAAACACTCACTTTGCCCAGAGTGGATTCATCCAGCGAAATCAGAATAATGAGCTTGAATAGGATCTCTCAATCTGAATCGTGGATAAATCCTATTAGATCCTACATAGCTGATGGAACCTTGCCTGATAATGCGGAGGAAGCGCAACGCGTGAAGAGAAGCTCATCCCATTACACCCTCGTGGATGGGCACCTCTTTCGTTTAGGATTCTCAAGACCAATACTAACATGTGTGGAGAACGCAGAAGCTCGAAGGATCATGTCCGAGCTACACGAAGGGATCTGCGACAGCCATATTGGAGGACGAGCCCTGCTGCTAAGAATCCTCCGAGCTGGTTATTTTTGGCCCACTATGAGGAAAGATTGCATAGAACATGTTAAGCATTGCGATCCTTGCCAAAGACAGAGCAATGTCCACCGGGCTCCCCCAGAAATACTGCACTCCATACATGCCCCTTGGCCTTTTCATACATGGGGGATAAATATCCTTGGACCTTTCCCCCTAGCAAAACGCTAGTTAAAATACCTTATTGTAGCAGTGGAATACCTAACGAAATGGATAGAAGCAGAGCCAGTAGCCACCATCGCTGCATCAGGAGTAGAGAAGTTTATATGGAAGAACCTCGTATGTCGATTTGGTGTACCTCGTCGTCTCATATCCGACAATGGAACTCAATTCTCCAGCTCTCAAGTGCGACGCACATGCCAGAAATTGGGAATTACCCAACGTTTTTCTTCCATAGAACATCCACAGACTAATGGTCAAGCGAAGGCAGCTAATAAGGTAATACTCAAAGCTCTCAAGAGAAGGGTTTTAGCAAGTAAATCTCCCTGTCCCGAGGAAATCCCCAGAATCCTATGGGCCTACCACACGACACCACAGTCAACCACACATGAAACCCCATTTAGCCTGGTATATGGAACGGATGCACTACTGCCAATTGAAATTGGGAGTCCAGCAGAAGGCAGAAGAGAAATAACGCCGGAGTCAAATGAACAAGGAATACGAGCAAACTTGGACACTTTGGAAGAGGTTCGAGAGCTAGCAAGGATTACTGGAGAAGCTACGAAACAACGCGTAGAACGGAAATATCGAACCAAGGTAATTCCCCGGGACTTCAAAGTTAATGACCTCGTCCTGAGAAGAGCACATCTGACCGAGGTCGAACACAAATTGTCGCCTAAGTGGATCGGACCTTTTCGGATAAAAGAAGTCCTGCATGGAGGAGCATACAAAGTAGAAACATTGGATGAAGCCGCCATTCCTAGGACATGGAACGCTTCAAACCTGCGTTTTTACTTTAGTTAGCGTTCTTTATCTACTCTTTGTTTTATTTTGTCGTCATGTAATTCTTTCTTCAAATAAACCCCGCACTCTTTTTCCCTACCTTATTGGAGGGTCTTTTAACGAGGTGGGCGTCAAACTCATATATAAACCTTCTTTTTTTTTTAGAATTTTGTTAACTCAGACCGACCTAGCCACGAGCTAGACATAAAACCTCAGCACGCTGAGGGCTTACTCGGATCGACCTAGCCACGAGCTAGGCATAAAACCTCAGCACGCTGAGGGCTTACTCGGTCCGACCTAGCCACGAGCTAAGCATAAAACCTCAGCACGCTGAGGGCTAACTCGGTCCGACCTAGCTACGAGCTAGACATAAAACCTCAGCACGCTGAGGGCTTACTCGGACCGACCTAGCCACGAGCTAGGCATAAAACCTCAGCACGCTGAGGGCTCACTCGGATCGACCTAGCCACGAGCTAGGCATAAAACCTCAGCACGCTGAGGGCTTACTCGGTCCGACCTAGCCACGAGCTAGGCATAAAACCTCAGCACGCTGAGGGCTAACTCGGTCCGACCTAGCTACGAGCTAGACATAAAACCTCAACACGCTGAGGGCTTACTCGGACCGACCTAGCCACGAGTTAGGCATAAAACCTCAGCACGCTGAGGGCTTACTCGGACCGACCTAGCCACGAGCTAGGCATAAAACCTCAGCACGCGGAGGGCTTACTCGGTCCGACCTAGCCACGAGCTAAGCATAAAACCTCAGCACGCGGAGGGCTTACTCGGTCCGACCTGGCCACGAGCTAGACATAAAACCTCAGCACGCTGATGGCTTACTCGCTGAGGGCTTACTCGGTCCGACCTAGCCACGAGCTAGACATAAAACCTCAGCACGCTGAGGGCTAACTCGGTCCGACCTAGCCACGAGCTAGACATAAAACCTCAGCACGCTGAGGGCTTACTCGGACCGACCTAGCCACGAGCTAGGCATAAAACCTCAGCACACTGAGGGCTTACTCGGACCGACCCAGCCACGAGCTAGGCATAAAACCTCAAAACACGTTGAACGGTTTTAACAAATCCAACTCGATTCCAACCTAAGTTCGTATTACTACACAACAATTCACACGATTCAATTCTTAAAATAAAATAAAAATCTCAAAATTTGAGTCGAGATATACCATAAAAGTTACTTTCTTTAGGCGAGTATTATGATAAAGTTTGTCAAAATATAGGAAAATACTAGTCAAAAAAGATACATCGTTTGTCAACACTCCTCAGAAATCTAACTTAACTCAACCAATTGACCATCTACTATTTCTTTAGTAATGTCAGCTGCAGATACGTCAATATCAGCATGGAGGATCTTCACTTGGTCTAAGGCGAGCTGGAAACCTTCTTTCAAAGTCGAGCACAACTGATCAGCGAGCTCTTCCTTCTCATCCTCTAACACTTGGCACCAAGCAGATGAACTCTCAGCCTTTGATTTCAACTCATCCACCTCGGCTTCCAAGACACTTAGCTCAGCCTCTTTATCTTCAAGGGTCTTCTTCAGCTTCGCAAAATCCACCAGATCAACCCGAAGTTGCTCAATCTCTTTATTTGCAGCGGCTAAGTCAGATACAACTTTCGACTCTTTCCGCTTAGATGCCTCGAGGCGACCCATAAGGAACAACGAGGAGGCCTCAACTTGATGGATGTTACAGAGAAGCCCTTCTTGGACCGAGGAAAGCTGACGACCTGAAAGCAGTTTATCATCAATCGGAAAATAGTTATTCGCTCGACCATAGGCCAAGTGAGTAAATTTCTCATCCCAAAAACTCTTTTTTAAACTCAAAGCACTGAGCGGAACGTTATCTGTGGAGTCTAAGGCCTTCGAGTTCAGCGGTTCGGTTCTCTTCCTTTTTAACTTGGGGTCACTCTGTGTGGTTTCTTGCTCGCTTTCTAAAATTATGGCTTTTGAAGAAGAACCCTTCGTCCTCAAACTCGCCCCGACCTTGTTTGATTCATGTTGTTTAATCCTGCGAAGCAGCTCCTTCTGTGATAGATCCATCTGGCGTTCTGATAAAATCAGATAAAGTAAACGTCAGTATTAAGCATAAGAGACAATTTGAAACTTAGAGTGCATGGTTGGGTGTATACCGATGAACAACTTTAAGTCTACTTTGCGATATTCGAGGTCTAGTATTTTACGAATATCAAAAACGACCTCTAAACCCTCCAGTCTAGCGCAGCCCTCTCTTTCAGTCAATGTTAGCTCCTCCATCTGGCGAGCACCTTGTGGAGTAGGAAGCCTAGTCCAGTATAAGGGAAATCCCTCCAGTAAGGCAGTATTATGCTCAAGAGCGAGAATTTTCAGGAAAGCACCCTTACCACCCTTATACGAGGACTGAAACAGGGTAAGCAGACCCCGACCACTGACGCTATTCAAAGAAGTTCAGAATTGCTTAGGGGAGCTCTGTTTCAACTCAAAAAAATATAGAAACATAGGAGTCGTGGGGATGATATCTAAGCCAGCGCAGAGAATCTGAAAAGCTCGGACAAAACCCCAGCTGTTCGGGTGTAGTTGGGCAGGAGCGACATTTAACATGGTTAGTAAATCCTTCTCAAAATCACTAAAGGGTAATCGAAATCCAAGCCTCTCGAAAAATGTAGCATAAATGAAGGTGAATCTTTGGATAGGGGGAAGGGTGCCATCTCTACACACCGGCTCGTCCAGTTCACAAAGCCCTACTATCACATCTTTTTCGTCGTCCTTACACAATGCTTGTCCATCCCTAAAAGCCTTAATCCTCTTCGCAGTACACAAACTGGTACATTCCCTCTTCAAACTCAAAGAGGCCCAAGGATATTGCGAATCATAGGAAGTCATCTCAAACCCTAAAACCCTAAACACTTTCACCCAGAAAATAAACGCGAGCAAACACGAGGAGAAAGCAGAGGGCTAAATTTGAAACAGGAAAAACAGGCCAAAACAAGCAGGATAGTGAATTTGGGGGAAGCAAAACTCAACTACGTTTCTTTGGGGTAAAGACTACGAAAAGAAAAACCCTAATCCCTAAAGAAGATCCAGGACCAAAGATATAATACAACTTACAAGATGTTTTCGCCTATCAAGCACAATATCCTAGAACGATCAAAGGTAAAGACGATGCAACCTATGCTGATGAACAAAAGAAAAAGGGGAAATGGAAGACGTACCTGGAAGAAGGTTGAGAATGCGCAAAGACTGGTCAGAAGAGGCAAAATCCCGCCAGAAGAAACACCCACGAAAAGTGAATATGTTCGAAGATAAAAGGTCTGAAAACGGTTACTTTTTGGATTTAAGGGGAGCCACGAGATCTAAAAACCTCTGCCTAGCCGATGATTGACACGTGTAGAGGTTAGGTACAGGATAATAAATGCTGTTAGGAATGTCTAATCAAAGTACAGGATGCGACCCTTAGCCTAACAAGTTCGACGAAGGGTCGGAGGGCTGTGTACTGGGATAATTAGATCCTCGGACTCCGACCTAGTTTCATAGTAAGTTAAGATAAGGCCAGCTCGGACACCGACCTAGCTCCGCCACCTACCAGAGTGGGCTGAGCTCGGATTCCGAGCTAACTTTGAGTATGGTCGCCAGCTCGCAGGACGAAGTCAGATATTTCCCTCAGTCATATGTCAGAGTAATCATTGTTAGGCCTAGCAGGCCCACTATATAGTAACTCCCTAAATTATCGGAAGTGGTTTCCCAAACCTAGGTTTGAACACAGGGACCATCGAGATACGTGGTTAGTTACTTGGACGGTTCCCTAAAAGACGCTGAAAGAAAGGGAGCAGTTTCGGATCAGTAGGGATGGGAGGTTACTGGAAAGAGTATTTAAAGAGCCATAAGGGAGTAAATAGGGGATGGAATCAATTCAGAACAGTGAGAGAGAGAGAGACTAGAATTGTTCTGGTAGTTAACAAAACCTGAATTTGCACACCGGAACAATAATATATATAAAGGAAAAAGAAAGATAATATTGGAGGACTAGATGAAGATGCATGTAACACCTCTCAAACAAAATAAACATTTAAGTGGATATAAATTCCGGCAATGAATATATTTTTAAAGAAGTATTCTCTATAAGAAGGAAGCACCAAGGGAAACCAGATAAATTCTGACTAAGAGTGTTGATTAATATTAACAAGATTGTCAAAATATTTATCACTTTCCCTGAAGATGTGAGTAACTATAAAGATTATTATTTATTTTTGAAATCAACAATTAAAAATATATCAATTATAGGAAATACTTGAGGTTTTAACCATTTTATACACCTAGACTAGACTATACAAAAACCAGGGATACATAGAATCAAACAAAAGAATTGTGTGTGGCCTTTTTGACATAAGGATAAGAAACTTAATTAGAAGAATCAGAGAAATAAGACGTACACATACAAGAAAAATGATATATTGACTGCAAAACGGCAAATTACATACGTTTGACACTTTTAAATAATAATATTTTAATTATAATTATATTATTTTTAATTTAAAATTATAATATATTATAATATTATTAAAAGAAGTGTCAAATAAATGTTTCTAAAAGGAGTGTGAAACTAACTTTTTCATTTTTAGGCAAATCTACCTTGGTTATTACAAAAATAGAAAGATTTATAAAAAAATTATGAAAATAAACAAGTCAAGTCATGCGGTCCCACACGATTTCATTACGAAGAAATCGTACACCCTTAATACCTTTCCTATTTGGTCAAATGAACAGTTCTGAAATCGTGGAGAGTTGGATGTTTTTAGGTTTGTAATTGATTACAAAGGAATCGTAATAGATTATAGTAGTTTGAGTTATGCATCTGAGTTTTTATAATCGATTACGGCATTCTCGAGCAAAATGACCATCTGCTCTCACTTTTATCTTGTCAAACTTTTCACTCCTTTTCATCATTTCCAGAGGAGTTTTCTTTTTTATTACCCTCTCTAGAATCACCTGCAGACTTCAATTTCACCTTGCCTGCCATTGATTTTCTATTTGTCTTCTGACCAGCCTTTTTGCTCTTGTCTTTATAACCAGTTCTTGCTTGAAGAGTTAGTTCTTGAACCCTTTTCCTCTCATTGATTATGTACTCGTCGTGACCTTCGAGCGAGTGTTACAAGTCTTCTAAGTCCATTAAATCAATATCTCATGTTTCTTCAGTGGTAACCACCAAGTGATCAAATCATTGAGGAAGAGTCCTCAAGATTTTGTCAACCACCGATTGTTTTGTGATACCATCCTTGCATGCCCTCATGGTATTAACCAATTCCTGAACCTTTCAAAATACTCCACAATGGTCTCATTTTCTTCCCTTGTAAGAGCTCAAACTTTCTTCTTCCCGTATGCAGTTATTACCTTCGAGATCTTATTAAAGATTCTGGAACTCATATATTGATACAATAAAAACTTTGCCTTGCTGTCAAATTTCTATTGATTCTTGAAAACTTTTTTTCTTCATCACTCGATTTTCGTCTTAGATTTTCAAGACCAACCAAAGTCACCTCTCACCCATCTAAAGGGATTACCCAAGTTCAGCTTCGAGGTGGTGAAGACGCGTTAAAGTGATGATCCCTGCAAAACTAGGATTTCTTTTTTTCAGCCTTTACGTTTTAGATACTGATGTTCAAGACTAGGGGTTGTGTACGTCTGACCTGATTTCTGAAAATGGATAAGACATTCCAAGACTAACCTAAAGTATATGAACCTATGAATTGGGCCTAAGTTTGTCTGGTACTAGTTGATATCTCTTTTATAGAAAAAATATTTTGGTGAGTCGATTATTATTTTTGTAATCACTTTGTCTATAAATTAAAGGTTAATCCTCGAGGTCAAAGAGAACTATTTTTCTGACGTAAATGTACTCTTTATTTCGCATTAAGTTAAAAAGGTTTGTAAAATTTTGTCTTCTATAAAAAAATATTCAATTTGTAAAAGAAATTCAATTTTTAAAAAATATTCAATTTTTAAAAGATGTTCAATTTTTTGCCAGAACAATCTTCTATGAGAAATGAGATAGAAGACAACTTTATAGATGCATCATTAGCTCTCTATATAGAGTGAACCAATGTAAACAGTACACGTACAAACAGTTACCAAACTTAACAGTTTTTTAAAACATTCTGAACTAATCTCCTACGAGTAACATAGTAAAATTAAAAGGACAAAAATTAAGTAATATGAGAATATTAAAAATATCAACTTGGATTAATAAAAAATTTAACATATATTAGAAAGATTTTACAATGAAAAAATATATTATTATTATTATTATTTTATTATTTAAGATAATTTAAAAATTGTAGTCATTGTAACAAATTTACATTAAGTTATACTGAAAAATCATAATTACAAAAATATTTCATTAAACTTAGAAAAGTTATTATAATAGTAATTATATAAAATGAAAACATATATAATATTTATATTATTAATAAAATGAAAATGTATACTTGTTATAATCTCATTAATTGTTATAGTTAATATGTTACAATAAATTAAAATAAGATGAAAAATAATTAAATTTAGACCATAAAAGATTGATCGAATGAAATGTAATTAACATGCAAAATATTTTTATAATATAATAATATAATTCTATGAATATATAATTTTATTATATGAGAACTCAATTACTAAGGAGAAAACACTAAGAAAGTTGGGTGAATGGACTAACAATGCTGAGTATGGTTGATGAAATGGAGAAGAGATTTGTTTGAGTGGGAATTGCCTCAATTAGAGGATTTTAAAAAAGTGTTAAATCAAACACAAATTTTAAGAGAAGGAGAGGACTTTGGGTATGGAAAAATGAGGAACACAAATTCACAATCAAATCTGTGTAATTGAAATTGAAAACTTCAATTATCGGGGAAAATTCTGATATGTTCAACATGTTTTGGAGTATAAAGGTAGCTCCATCATCACAATATTTTGCGTGGAGGACAATATTGAATAAAATAGCAACAAAGGAAAACTTGAGCAGAAGAGGGTTACAATGAGCAGAAACATCATGTGTCCTATGCGGGTTGGAGGAGGAAAATACAACCCATTTATTCTTAACGTGTACAATTGCAAACATGGTTTGGAACTTTTGTAATAAATGGGTGGGTATAAGTTCACTGCAACATAATCAACTAAATATGCATTTTTAACAATTTTCTTTAATGACCTTAAATAACAAAGAAAATAAAATATGGAAGGGCTTATAGATATCAATTATTTGGAATATTTGGAACCATAGAAATAAGTTTGTGTTTAAACAAGGGAAAGTGGATCCAGAGGAAATCTTTACTTTGGCACAATTAAATGCTTGGGCATGGATGAAATAAAAAGTCCCACATGTCCATTTCTCTTATAATGATTGGAATTTGTGCCCAATTGAGTGCATCAAATCAATAACGTAGAATCCTCCAATCAAAATATGATATGGAGGAAACATGTTTTATAATCCACTCAGACTATTCAATCTAGAGGTCTCTTTTGCTTTATGCAGAATATTTCACAGGGGAAGTCTTCAAAGATGCAATGGTTTACTGGACGCACAACATTTTGCTGTTTAATTTTGAGTAATATGTCAGGAAACAAAATGTTACACACATACCTATTTACTGATCAGGAAGCTCTCAAATAGTTCATGAACAAATTTGAATCTAGCACTGGACTAAAGGGAATGAATCCAATAATTGCCAATGGTTACCGACTTGAACAAGTACCTATGAGTGGATATTCTTAAGGAGGTACTTTTTAGTTTTTAGTTGCACTTTGAATATGTAAAATCCTCTATTTGTCTCTAATCTTTTTGCTATACACATCTATTAGGTTGTTTTAGTTTATCTAAGAACTTCAATATAAAATCATGATCTCTATAAGGGTTGAGGCACCCCTAAAGTGTCTATA
>Ga0214544_1010074_pt1 | contig 14239 bp, 9 predicted proteins | sample CNSS3metaG_FD_160074 | JGI IMG/M metagenome (GOLD analysis project Ga0214544, IMG submission 160074) | Root nodule microbial communities from cowpea collected in UCLA plant growth center, Los Angeles, California, USA - CNSS3 | ecosystem: Host-associated > Plants > Roots > Nodule | place: USA...
AAATATATATATATATATATATATATATATATATATATATATATATATATATTAAATTGTTATTTGATTTATGTTTGTCAATATTATGGAAGATTAGGGGTTGAAATTTTGGGGGAGATATTACTTAAAATTATTCGTTTGAAGACTTGAGTTAGTTTAGAAAAATAATATGCATAAGAGGTAAAATTAGCAGAAGAGCTGGTAGTGATCATTGGCATTGGACAATGTGGAGGAGCTAAACATGGACCTGGTGGAGCATGAATTGTTTCCAAGATGACATCCACGTTAGTGGGTTATTTATCAAATGGGCTTTAGTATTATTTCATAATATTTATATACATCTTGTTTGCCTTGATCATTTGTAAAACTTTCGATCTTTGAGAATTATGTTATTAGTAAAAAATGTTTTTTTTTTTTCCATCAGATTTGAGCGACAACTTTTAGTAGGAGTTAAACTTTATAATTGTATATTTTTCCACTTAAAAACTTAAAGAAACGGAATATAATATCACTCAAATAAAAACTTGTTGATTATAATTGCTTTTAGATTTTTAAATTGATAATTAGTTAAAATTAATTTGTGAATTTAGGTTTTCTTTACATTTAAATTTTGTTTTAATTTTAGTATGAATAGATTGCTTTCACTTGCACATACGTACTGACGACGTATGATGTGGTTGACTCCGGTACAAGATAAGCGAAAATTAACTTCTTTAATGACGGATCGTAATATTAGAATTACTTTTAATTTTCTGGATATGATTCTACAAGCAAACCTTTAGCCAAGTCACTTGGCAACAATTTAGTGTTGTTCCTTATGTAATGTGATTCGACTTGAATATCATAATAAAAAACAGGTACGATATATTTTTTCTTAAAAAAAAAATCATATAATATTTAGTTTTAATCTAACTGTACTACACTTGGTCGGCCCAACAAAACATGCCATCACTTATCATCCTCTGTCGCTATAGATGCACCGACACAGGCTGGGGGACTGGTGTACTACACCTAGACGGCCTAACTTAGCTACAACCATGAGATCTGCCTACATAGCCCCTTAAGGACGCAAACTATGATCATGTATAGCGAACAATCAATAGTAAACGACCTAAGCCGCCAACTTGAGCAAATGGAGTGAGAACTTGATAAACCTAACACACTACCAACCAGGATCGTAGGGCCCTCAATAACCAAACTATGGGACTTGGACTTGGCCCAGTCAAAAGCTCAGCCCACTACGTGGCCAGACATAATTAATATTCTATAAATACACATGGATCCCACGAATTAAAGGTACGCATTCATTAATCCCCTAATAACGAGATTTAACTTTCTAAGAATTCTTAGCTGACTTGAGCGTCAGAGTCTCTTCCGCAGGTAATCCCTCCCGAGTCCAAATCGATCAAAACCGAGACACCAGCAGACAACACATACATACCGGAAGAAAACTTGCTAGAGAGACTGCAGATTGAGGTAAGGTGATACTCTATCTAACATCTCTTATTTGTTCTTCGCAGGAACACTAACAATCATATTCCTCCCTTGAAATGTATTGTATTTAAATGTCTTTTAAGGTGTGAGTAATAATGAGCATGGGCCTGAGAGCAGCTTAATTAAGCAACTTATAAAATAAGTGTTTAGCGTATAAAATAACACTAATTGGAGAGGAAATTGAGTTAATTTTTCTATCTAGTCATTTCTTTTTAATTATTTAAATTAATATTATTATCCTAAACCTGCATCGGTTTATTATAAAAATAATGAATAATTGATGGTACAATTTTTAAAAAGAAAATATATAAAATATTGTAATAAATAAAGACATAAGGAGTTTTTTTATTTCATCGTACACATTTGTTTTTATTTTTCTTTCGATATATATCTTTTCTTTTTTAATATATATAAATAAGTGATATATTTATATTGTTCCAAAACAGAAGAGAATTTATTTAGTGTTTTGTTGGTTAAAATGGATATACATGTAGTTATTCTTTTCGATTTGTCCAAATTAATTCTATTATCCTAAACATGATGGTGAAGAATTGGTTCAATAAAATGTTGTTTAGAAGATTATGAGACTATTTGTCATCACTAACAAAAATAGATATTTAATGATCGATGGCAAATTTGTAAATAAGTAATCAATATTTACGTTTGATGTCTTGAGGTTAGAATTAAACATTGCAGTTTACGTTTGACTGCATAAGACTGCACATAAATTTACGTCTGACTACACCTTGTCACATTTAAATTTACGTCTAATTGCACCCTGTTCGACGTAAACTTACATCTGACCTTAGGATGTCAAACGTAAATGTTTAATTTTATATATTAGATATTCTTCTCTAGTGGCTTCGACTGCACAAAAGGGTTTAGTTTTTCTAGTTTTTGTGGTACGCAAAAGGGACGACGGTGTCACGATTTCAATGGTTTATTTCTCGTTTGATTCTGTTTTCGTGTGCATCCATTTTTGTTTGCCTCCATTTTCGTTTTTTGAAACCTTGAAACCCTCCAATTTGCGTAGAGGCTACGGAGGATGATGATTGGCGACAGTGGAGACAGTGTTTGCTCTAATTATAGTGGTGATGCAACGATGGGTCTCCTTCCAAGAGCAGCGGCTGCGTCAACCACTATCCACGATGGTGTGTGACAAGTGACCTCCTAAAGCGCCCCTTTTCTGTGTTTTCTGTCAATGTTAGGTCTTTTCTGTTGATTATTGACATATGAAAATTAGTTTTGATTGACATTAGTATTCCTAAGTTTTGTCTTGTTGATTGCATGTTGATCCATTGTATTAATTTTTCCATGACTCATTATTTTTTTTCAATGTCGAAAGACTTTGTTTGAATAATATTTTTTCTATAAACTATTTTTTACTTTATATTTATTAGTGATTTGATTAAATTATATTTTTAATTTATATTATATATTTCAATAGATATTTTAGATGTTGAATGTTTATATAATATCATATTTATTATATGCTTCATTATTTTATAGATAAATTGAATGAACCTTAGTTCTCGTTTGAGATTTAGTGCAAATGCTTCAATTTGAATCATTTGTATTAAGTATTGAATTGTCTGATCGAACAGTTTGGAAAAATTATTTTTCAAAATTTGGTAATGCGTGTACGTTGTAAGCGTATGCATAGATTTGATAGAATTTTGGTTACCTTTTTGTGTTGTTCTCCAGATGCATACTTGATTGTGGTCATGAATAACCACTTTCATTTCGTGTATTTCAGAGATCAATATGAAATGCTGTTGAAATTTTATCAATTTTATGATGATAGACTTCTTCATGTACGTGTTAACGAATTATGAAAAATATTTTTTTCTTAATGGGTAGGGACCTACCTTTTGAAAATTAGAAATCTGAGAATGATGGAGTTTGTTACCAACGTAGTATAGATCAAAGTTGGATGAATGCATGTCACCTTAGTGAAGAGTATGAAAAGGTATTTCGAAGTTTTGGATATTTAATTAGAGTGTATTGCTTCATGTGAATTATTAACTATTTCCTTTTTAGCCTTTCAACAATTTGAATTTCAAACATTGTAATGTTATGGCTTCAATCATCTAGATTCTCTTGCAGTCTTTAATCTGCAAAGTCTTTTCCTATCCCGTGATTAATATATATTAATATGAAAATAATTAGAATGATCAATCAGAGAGGAATTTGAAATACTTCCTTATCTGAATAATTTGATATTTGATTAGTGTTCTACATATTCTTCTAATATCTTTACCAATATCTTCATTTATCTTTTTTTCCATATTCTATCTTTAATCAGAGTATCAAAAAATATGTTGAGACTTGATACATATTTCTTTTTATCATCTTGATCATCAATTTCAACATTTAGATTTGTTTGATCAATTTACAATTGATCTTGACCACCTTGTGATTGAATATATTTCTCTTATGCAATTTGAACTTGATTTGCTTAATCAATATGATACTCGTTAAGTGCTTTGAGTTTTGACTCATTTAGTAATTCTTCTAAATAGGTCGTCTAACGGAAGTACTCGTCTAATAGGTGTTTCAATGTTATGCTTGATGAGTTGAATTTGACTCATTTGATGGATACTCATCTAAAGCCTTTGTATGCTAGCATTGACATGTCTAACATCTCACCTTGACTCGTTATATAGACGCTTGTCTAGTGTCTTTGTGTGCTATAGCGTTGACTCATCTAACATTGCATTGATTTTTCTCATAGTTACTCTTCTTGTATCTTTTGCATGCCTTTTTCATTGAGTCGTCCAATACCTCATGTTGACTCATCTAATGCTTCTCTTCTTTGCTCATCTACTTGCTTTCTTTTACTTCACTACTCTTATGTAAAAGTCTAGTGCTTTGCTAGTCTAGGTTAACTCGTTTAGTCAATGTAGTCATCTAATACTATATTTTTCTCTTTGCACTATTTGAGTTGTTTGGTCCTTGTATTCTAACATGTTGCCTTGAGTCATCTAACAGGTTCAATAAACCCAGGTCATTTTGACACTTGTGTAGAGTAAAACCCAAGAAATTTAAATAATTAAATAAATAATTATTTAATAAATACGGGTAGTAGAAGTCTTTATGGCATTTAATGTTAATTATTGTGATGTGGAAAAGTACTAGCTCAAATGGTTGGGAGTACTTAGTTGTGTGAAAGTTAGGTTTGAGTCCTTTGTATGCTAATTGTATGATATTTTAAGGCAAACTAAGACCACAAATTCTGAGTGAAACATGAGTTTAGAGTGAATCAAAGGAGTTGAATTGTGGGAGCACTAAGGGGAGCCATTTTGGGTCAAGAAGAACTCACCACTTCAATTTTAAGCAAAGGAAACCAGGTTAGGGGAGCTGTCCTTATGTGTTTTAAAAATTAAATGGTATGTGTTGTGATTGTGAGTCCTACTCTTGTCATTTTATGCTTGCGTGCCATGAAATTTCGTGATCTATGTGATGTGATTGAGACGTTGATTTTCTGATGTTGTTTGATAAGTCACTTGTGCCTCTATATGAATATGATGAGAGTTTTATACTATATGGTTGTTTGTGGTTCAATCTCAAGTTTTGGTGGTTCAATTGGGTTTAAAACATGTCCATGAGTTTGGCTCGCTATTACAAATTACCTGGCATCGATTGAACTGTGTTTTGGTATTTTTTTCTAGTGTTTACGTGCGTAAATAGGGAAGACGTAAATTATTTTCGCTCAAGCGAGCAAGCCTCGCCTAGGCAAAAGTAGTAGAGACTCGACCCTAATTCTGCTCAAGCATCTCGCTCAAGCGGAGAGCCCATGTTTTGGGCGACAAAGCATCTCGCTCAAGCGAGAGTTCCTCGCCTAAGTGAGAAATCGTGGAGACTGTGTGGTTCTGCTCGAGCATCTCGCTCAAACGAAAAGTCCTGTTTTGGGCGACAGATCATTTCGCTCAAGCGAGAGTTCCTCGCCTAAGTGAGAATTCATAGAAAATTCGTGTTTACTGCTTGACTCGCCGCCTAAGCGAAAGACTTTGGTTCTCCGCGAAGGGTGATCTCTCCCAAGCGAGAATTCGTAGAGTACCATTGTAATGCGCTCGCTTAGGCGAGAGAGCCTAGCTTAAGCGAGACAGGCCTGGTCGCTTGGGCGAAGGCTTCTTGCTTAAGCGAGATTAATGCAGTTTGGTGTTTTTAAACAAGGTGGTTTGCACATGTAAAGTCACTTGGCGACGCTTAGGCTACGTCAAGCGATCTTGTTGTAGGTGTGGGTTTGTGTGTGATGTTTGTATGCAATAATGCAGACTTGGATCAGGAGATGTTGTGCCATGAGCAGGTAGGTTCATGGATGGTGGTGAACACGTGATGATATGAGCAGGGAGGTTCATATCCAATTACTCTCGTGTGGGGATACGAGCGAGGTAGGTTCGTATGTTCCATGCTCACACTTGAGAGATGCTGGGTGCGGGGGGCTACGTAGCTGGTGGATCACGTGTGTTGGACTACGGGCGGGTAGGTCCGTAGAGTAGGACTACAGACGGGTAGGTCCGTAGAGTAGGACTACGAGCGGGGAGGTTTGTAAAGGTAGGACCATGAGCGGGCAGGTTCGTGTGAGCATCATAAATCTTGAGTCCAGGACTAACTATATGTGTGTGTGAAGGTTGAAAAGCCTTGAGGATTAAGATTTTGGCCAAGAACTAACTAGGATGAATCAGATGGGTGTATTACTTTTATTATGTTATCTTATGTGTTATTTTATTTATAAGCTCACATTTTCTGTTTGTGCTTGGTGATGATCATGTAATTCTTTACACGGTAGTAGATGATGATATAGGTGATGTCGTTGACGCTTGAGACGGAGAGAGGGGCTAGCTTGGGATTTTAGCTAGGAACTTATTCGTGTTTACTATTATTTTCATTGGATTTTGGAAAATTGTAATAACTTTACTACTATTATTAAATAGCCTTTGACGTGTTGTACAATGTTTTAAATTTCCCGCATTTTTGGGAATAATAAAATTTTGTCGTATTATTTTCAATTATTATTTATTTATTTAATTAAGTAAATTCCAGTAGGGATGTTACATGTAGAACTTTAGTCATTTGATGGCTTGGTCATCTAATCCAGCCTTCCACTCGTCTACCATGTGCTTTCAACTAAGCTTGTCTAAGCCTTGCATTTTCATATTTTGGTTCTTTCTTTAAGCATAAATTTTTTCTTTGTTGAGCTGTTATTAGCTTAAACTCATTTACCACACATTAGCTGAATAAAACATATGCATATGTACATTCACATTCACAAGCAGTTACTGCGCACATTCTTGGGTCGTCTAATGGTTATGTTCATAAATCTAATGAAGTTTAATGCTTGTCAGACCCTTTTCAACATCCAATGCTTTATCTAAGGTATTGTTCTAACATTCTAAACTTTTGTAGACACATCTTATACACATCTAAACCTATTCCCTCGTAGAAACATCTAATGGGGTTTTCTTGTATCTAATGCAAAAAATCTCCCCTTTTTTTATTGATGACAAAACTATTATGAAACATGCTATCCTTCTTATGTTTAACGAATTATTGTTTTGTGTAGACAACAAAATTAATGTTCAATTTATATTGATACCACTTGTTGAGATATTTCTTATGAAACTTAATCATTTATCCATATTCGTTAGAATTGATAAAGCAATAATTTATCATAGAATAAGCAAGTATAGATCAACAGATAAGTCATACAACATTGGTTAAACAACACTTGCTGGTTAATTCATTTATATCATTTGTCGATTACCATTTGTTGAATATTATTTTGTATTGTTCTATTAAATCTTTGGTCATATATACTCCTCTTTACTTAAGCGCCAATATTCCCCCTTATTTATATGTCTCTTTTATCTTTATGTTTTCTTTCTATGTCTCCTCATGTTTTATATTCCTTTAAGTTGTACTTGTCCAATTTTTGTTTCTTTTTATTTCTTCATGTTTCATTTCTACGTCTCCCCTTTTTTCATCAATCAACAAAAGGTAATGAGTAAGGCTAAAATGTGAGAACAAGATTCAGTGAAACAATTTTTCATTAATAGAACAAAATTAAATAGGTAGATAATACAATGACAAATTACAATCAGGATTGAGGAGGAGGAAAAGGATCAGATGAAGATGAAGGGTTCAAATTTTTTAGGATAGCCATAAGAGTAGTCTTCACTTGTTCAACAATCATTACGGACATATCCTTCAACCACTCTTGCTTTATTTAATCCATCTTTTTTGACATAACATCGTCTATAAGATATTTGATATCCTCTTGAGGAGCATGATTTTGACTTTTAGAAGCTTGCTTTTGAGTGTGAAGATACTTAATTTGAAGTACTTGTTGCTTCTCTTCCATGTTAATTATCTCTTCAGGCCTTTCTTCTTGTAGAATCTATTGTTGCATAGTTTGAGATTTTAGCGATATTAGAACTATGCATACAAATTTTCTTTTTCTTTTGAGTTCAAGTTAATCCACGTTATATGAACAAATATCTATGGATAAAAATAGTGGATTGCGATTTTTCCATGATATTTTCTTATAATTGTTTCCTCTAACCTTATAATATCCACTAACTCCCTTGGGTAATGATATTTTCTTATAATTGTTTCCTCTAACCTTATAATATCCACTAACTCCCTTGGGTAAGCCTTGCAAGTATGAAACGACGTTGAAGTTTTTTCCTTAAGAAACATGGTCGTCACGTGGTCAGGGTAGTAGGTGTAAGTAAAAGTGATGATGAAGATAAATGTGTGGCTATGTTGGCCTGAAATGTCTTTGTTGTTTGATGAAGAGGCTTTATCATTGTATCTCCATAGCATCTTGTTTTGCACATCATAAGCATCCTCATGAGTTAGTTCCCTTAAGAAAAGATTTTCAAAGTTGAGTTAGGGTCTTGAAGCTTTTTGTTTTGTGTGAAGGGAATTTAGGAAGCATATGAGATTTGTTTATCTTCAAACTCAATGCCCTTTCTCTTAGACATATATGATCAGGTGCAATTTTAATTACATTAGGGAAAATACCAAAAATAAAGCCATTAGTGAGATATTTTTGTACTTGGCTAAGGTCTTCTACTGTTGTAGGGTAATTAGGATCATGGTAACTGTACAAAGGATATTTAGTAAGCATGGGCCAAATTTTTACAAGGCTATTAGCTTTAGGCACAAATTCTACTATTATGATTGGCAGTTGAGGATGAGTGAGAGGTTTTGAAAAACGTATGAGATTTTTCTACATAGGTTGAAGATAGAGTATCATAAACATTTTTGGTATTTGTGTTTGCCTATTTATACGAAGGGTTTTGTGGAATATTTAACAGAGGCTAGGTTATGGTTTTGTATGTACAAAAGTCGGTAAAAGAGATTCTACTAGAGATATATGTATAGGGTTATCTATGAGAAAAGGAAAGCTAACGGGTGTAGGAATAGGTACCTCAATAAGACTCTTTTTGGAGAACTAATTTTGTTTTGGATCTTCTGGGAACTCCAATTGTTGAGAGAGAATTCTTCCCTTTTTTTGCTTTATTGGTAAGGGAAAATTCTTCCTCTTGGTTGTTTCTTATTTAAAACTTTTAGTTGACTTATCGAGGAATGTGATTCCTTTAAGGGAAGGTTGTTATACCCTTTTCTTTATGTTGATCTTTGGTCAAAGTTGCAACTTTTCCTTTGACCAAATCAAAGTTTTCAAAAGTGCTAATATAAAGAGGTTCCATATTTTATAGTTTATATCTTTCCCACTCATTAGGGTCCAGGGGTTTTAGATTTATTGATTCTTAAGGGATGTCCAACTTCATCAACTTAAAGTTGGATAGAGACATTATTGGTTTCTTTATGAGACACCTTCCTTTACATAACACTTTATCAAAGTCTTCTTTATCCTTTTCATACAGTTTTACATATACATTTTCTTTCAAACAAATATTATTAATCAATGGAGAATATGGAGCAAACTTTGCATCTTTTCCAATCTGTGAAAGTGACTTTATCAACTTCAAATACAGTACATGAGGAAAATTAAAAGGTATATCTGCTTGGGAGTGATAAATGATGAACTTGGCTAGTTCGTACATGTGATCCTGATAACCCTTCCTAGGAAGAAAGACTTTGTTATAAAGTTATTGCCAAATTTTAGCCACATAGTAGAGCATTTTGTATACATCCTTAGGGAGATTTTTCATACCATTAAATGTTTCCTCAAACAATTTTCTTCTGATCTTTCCATTATCTAAATAGTGTAACCTTCAATTAGAGTGAAAGCAATTTGCAATCCAATAACATTTTTTGGCTTTAGGAATGACTTACTAATATAGTACTGCTTTGCTTCCCACTTCAATCTAGACAATGCTTTGTCCATCAAAATTGGAGTTTTTCCAAAATTCCTTGATAATTTTGGGTTCAGAAAAGAACTTTTTGATGCCACACTTCTCAAGTGTTTTAAAGAATACAAGACAAAAACCATCAAAGTCTTTAGGATTCACATAATATTCTATTTGAATGACACATTTGTCTGATGGTTTTCCAAATTCTAAGGTTGTGATTTAACCAAATATTCAATATTGATGTGGGCCACTTTTACAGTGTGAAACAATATTGGATTTTGCAAAAAGTGAGTTTTTAGGGTTTGGAATCAAGCGAGACTTAGATGTTTTTGTTAGCACAACAAACCTTGGTGCAAAGATTTGATAAAGCAAAGTGCAAAAGATCACATCTGGTTGATGAAGATCCATTCAATGATCATGTTTCTATAGTGTTAAATCTAGAAATAAATTGTAGAATATGATGTTTACATGTTATACCATATTTGTAGGCTATATGACATAGATTAGATGTCTTGTTAGTCTAGTGTGTCCTTTTTAATATGTTAAAATGAGTTTTAACAGGTTAAAAGGCTTGTTGTATATAGTTTTTGGTATGAATGTATTCAATCAAGTGAATTGTTTTTCAATCGATTGATTTCACTTGATTGTATGGAAAATTCAACCGATTTATTTCACTTCAACCGAACTATATAAGCTATGTTTTAGAGAGTAGAGGCACAATTTTGAGTTTTTGAGCGTGAAATCCTGTCATTGATCACTGGAAAACTCTCTCTCTAAATCACACAGCTACAAGGTGAAGATTGAAGATCTTGGTTGATTTTTGAGGCATTTTGGCTTGGTAGAAGCTTGAAGAAATCGTGTATGGTAGGCTAGGGAGAGCCCCCATCAGGGTTGTAGTTGAGATTTTTTTGTGAGTCAAAAATCTTGGTGTTTTCTATTGTTCAAAAGTGTAATCTTGATTTGTGATTTGTAAAACTTTTGTGATTTGTGATTTGTAATCTTGATTTGTCTTGGTAAACTAGAGTTAACTAGTATAAAACAATTGGCTAATTCTTTTTCCCTTATCTCACTCACTTTAAAATCTCAAGAAAACCAAGCGAATCATTCTTTGTTGTGTTTGAATGTGTTTATGTGTAATCTGATAGTGCAATCTTGTTCAAAATACTGTTTGGAACGAATCTTGTGTGAGAAAGTATGTTGTTTGAGTCAAATTCGTGAAATCTGCATTTTGCATAATTTCCTAGTATTTTAGCCAATTGTTTTGAAATTTTAATCAACTGATTCATAGGTTTATGAACAAATTAACCTGCTATTTTTATTTTTGACCGGTTGAAAGTGTACTTTCCTACAGCTTTTGCATTCAAATTTTGTGGTCCATTTGATTCAATCAAAAGGGGTTTTAAGCTTTCGAAAAAGTTTTATACAACCAATTCAACCCCCCCTTTATTGGCTTAAACCACCATTTCATTTCTAACCGTTTGGAGAAAGTGTAGAGTGAAAGAAAGAAATTGAGAGGTTTTAAAAGGGTTTTTGGCTATAAAAGATTAACACTTTCTAGCTTGAATTTTCATTTGGCAAAATAGTCAAGTCATAAAGAGCATTACACATCATCATCTAATGCTATGAACATTTGTTGCATAGATCGTCTAATTGTTAAGAGCGTGTAATGTGATGTGTGTCTTAGACATTTAATGCTCACAACATTTAATATGTATGTTGTACACGCCCAAGTACCCCTTAAGGTACATGACCTGGCTGAGTACATGTCGAACCTCTAAGACGACATATTCTTGAGTTATGCCAATGAATCATGCCGGTATGATCATCACTAAGAAGAATTAAATCCAAGGTCAAACATCTTAATCTGATTATTAGGTAATTAGGCCGCTTAAACCGAAGCCCAACCAGTTACAACCCATGAACCATAATATAAAAGGTACATTTTATGAGGTACATGGATTACGTATTCATTAGCATTTATTCTCTGACACCTAAGACTAACTTTGGCATCTGATTGTCTTTTGCAGGCACCTCCATTCCCTTGCTTATGACATTGGAGGACGAGTACCCTTTGAATTTTAGGATGTGAACCCTTTGAAGCTTTCTAGGAGACTTTGCAGAGTATACTTTGACCTTGCAAGAACATTCTAAAGACCTATCTGAGGTCTTCTTAGCCTTAAGATCATATAACCTGCAATTATACCTAAAAAAATTTGTGTTTAGAGTAGATAGCGAAAAACTTCTAAGATTTTAATGCATAGGGTATTGAAGCCAACCTAGAGAAGTGTCAAGTGGTGTTTGATATGAGTAGTCCCAAGAATATAAAAGAGGTGCAACAACTAATTGGGAGATTAGTGATATCATGGTTTTTGACAATATTAGTAGAAAAATATCAAGTCTATAATCATATTGTTGAAGAAATCGGCTAAGTTTGTTTGGGATGACACATTCCAAGAAAAGTTTGAGTAGTTGAAAAGGTGCTAAACTCGCCTCCAATTTTGTGAAAACCAAACACAACTCAGCTGCTATTGGTTTATATAGCGGCTAGTATAGATGCCTTTAATGTAGATCTAGTTCAAGAGATTTGTAATAATCAACAGTCAGTATATTTTATAAGTAAGACATTGCAAGACGTAGAAACCATATATCAAATTATACAAAAAGTAGCGCTATCTTTGTTGACATGAGAAGCCAAGGTGGTTTGCTTCTTGAAGATTTTATCAAGATTGAATGAAGCTCTTTTGAACTATCTTGAAGCCATAAACATTGGAATGAAGTCTACATTGATGAAGGAAAGGAGATTTGATGATATCCATGGTGATCAAGGCTGGAATGTGTGCTCTCCATGTAGTTACATCATTTAGAAAGTGTACTTTAAGTTTGTAATTCATGTTGTAGACCTTAAAGCATTAATTAGATGTAGTTTGGTCTTTTGTGTGTTTTTAATCTGTTGAATGGTTTTTCAACAGGTTAAAATGTTTCTTTTAATTTGTTGAATGGTTTTTTTAACAGGTTAAAAGGTTGGCTGCAGTAGTTTTAAACTGCAACAAATTCAATCAGTTGATTTAGTTTTTAATCGACTGATTTCACTTAAGTCAAGTGAAATCAACCTGTTGAATTTCGTAACAGTTTGACTATAAAAGCTGTGATTTTCGAAAGAGAGTGTTGTTGATCATTTTAGAGCACGATTTGATTCTGGAAACATGTGGAAACTCTCTCCTTCGTGATCATAGGTGTTGCAACTGTTGAAGATTGATCTTGGATCAATTCTTGAAGCTCTAGGCTTGGTTTGAAGCTTGGAGAAAGTGGGTTGTGGTAGGCAAGGCTGTGCTACCACTGAGGTTTGATCTTTCTCAAGCTTTGGGTGTGTGCCTGGTGGTTTTCCAGGTCTGCAAGAGGGTTCTTGCTGTGCTGGTGTGACTCTTGTGTGATTCAAGAGTCTTTTGTGGTGTTTTTGCATATTTTGGAAGTGTAAGGGTTGATACTTTGTAAAACTTTTGAAATAGTGCAAAGTCAAGCTAAGGTTGCCTTGACAAACTGGATGTAGCTCAGGTTTGAGTGAACCAGTATAAAAATTCGTGGTGTCCTCTCTTCTCTAACATTTCTCTCTTGCATTCTCATTTTAAAGTTTCAAGAACTTGTGCTTTAATCATCTTTTTCATGTTCTTGCATGTTTTCATAGCATTTGAAGCATTGAGCATGTTTGTATAATCATTTGGAACTGATCTTGATCATTCTTGAGCATTGTTTCTGGTTTATATTTCAAATTCACATTTTTGCATTTTTTCCCAGTATTTCAGTCGTTTGTTTTTCTGTTTCAATCGATTGATTATACCAGAACAGAATTTGTTTAGTAAAATCAATCTGTTAACTCTGTTTTTGACTGACTGAAAGTGTACAATTCAGTACTGTTTGCATCCTAACTTGGTGATATATTTGATTTAATAAAAAATGGTTTTTAGCTTGCAAAGATAGCCTAAAGTTTTAACTAGCCAATTCAACCCCCCCTTCTTGGCTTTTCAACCATTTCAAAACTAACAATTGGTATCTAGAGCAAGGTACTTGAAATTTGATCAAGTAAGGTCCTAAATCTATTTTGAACTACTTGAAATGGCTGAAAACAAGTTACCTTTTGGTGAAGGTGCCTCAATTCATAGACCCCCTATGTTTAGTGGCATTAATTAGCAATTTTGGAAAATTAGGATGAAAATCTTTATTGAGTCAATAGATCAAGGGATATGGGATGCAATCATAAATGGACCATATACTCCTAAGCATATTGTTGATGATGTGTAGGTTAATAAGCCATGGACTCAATGGAATGAGGAAGAAAGGAGGAGAGCCCAATATGATTGCAATGCAAAGAATATCCTCACTTCATCTCTCAACATGGATGAGTTTTTTCGTGTTTCACAATGCAA
>Ga0214544_1010075_pt1 | contig 14238 bp, 7 predicted proteins | sample CNSS3metaG_FD_160074 | JGI IMG/M metagenome (GOLD analysis project Ga0214544, IMG submission 160074) | Root nodule microbial communities from cowpea collected in UCLA plant growth center, Los Angeles, California, USA - CNSS3 | ecosystem: Host-associated > Plants > Roots > Nodule | place: USA...
CTTTGATTAAAAGTGAGGATGCCAACAAATGAATTGAGTCTTTACATTGATTTATTTGTAAATCAACAACAATAATTAATTTAACAATAATCTCTAGATAACCAATGAAGAATCTTATTTAGAAAAAACAGTGGAATTGACCTATTTACTATTACTGTGTTTACAATTTTCCGTGTCATTTTCTTTGCATATCAAAACCCCCCTATTTTATAGTTGCTAGTTTTAATTGCATTTTTGAGAATCAAATATTTGAGATCAATTCCGTATTCGTTGTGAGACAACTCAGGGTTATCTTAACCCTAACTATTTTCTTCACTACAAACTGGCAATACTGAAGTTGCTAAATAGTGATAATTTGATCGCCTAACGACAGCGATATCAGTAAGATGTTATGAGTGTCATTATGCGTAAAAGTGGTCGAGAGTGTTGATGGTGGGGCAATCAGCCAGAGCTCAAGAGTGATCAAGATAGTTGAGTGATTCTTAAAGGGGAGAACAAAGTGATATGAAGTGATAACTACATGTTTTAATTTGAGATTTGAAGTCATATGAGACTTTGATAAAAACCTACCAGAGGTAGCGGAGAGCATATGGTAGATGAGTCAGTATATCAGATACAAGTTAGTGGGGCAGGTATGGAGCAGCATTCCAATTTTAAAGTTAGAGGATTAGGAGTGCTTCGAAAGTAGTGACTAAACCAATCTACACAGTTGAACACACATCGCTTAGCACAGAGGCAAAGTTTCCAGTGACTATAGGTGTTGGAGTCGTTATATCAGTCGGGTTTAAGTGGTGGTTCTCAGAGGGTATAAGGAGAACATAGTTCCATCCTACCACATCGATGAATTTTCGAGGACGAAAATTTTTGTTGTTGGGGAGAATGTAATGTCCACTTTTTCTGCCGTAATTTAAAAAGGGCTGCCCCATGTGAGTTGGGCCTAAGGGTTGGCCCAAAGGGAAAAATAGACCCTAAGTCTGCCCTAACCCTAACCCTCTTACTCACTTTTAGAATCTGCCCCTTTGTTCTAAGAACTGCAGCCGTTACTCTGCTAGGGTTTGGAATCGTCATCGCTTAGCAAGCTCAGCCTCATTCTTCCATTCCGCGTAAGTCTCTCCCAACTCAAGCTCTATGTTCATTTTGTCTCTCCTTTATGTTCTCAGTTAGAGCTTTCTAATGAGCTCATTTTGGAACTTGTCCCACTGTTTTTCAGTTCGCGAAGCTGTTCCTTAAGCTATTGTCCTTCACTGTTCGAGTATCAAAGCCTTAGTTAACGTTTTCTAGGTACGGGAAAGTTAGAGCTTACTATTTTATTTCGTGTTCTTATATGCTTGGTCTTGTTTCGTGAGTTGAATGTTGGGTGCCACTATAATATGTGTGGGAGTTGTTAAAAACATGTTTTGGTCTGTTTGGATGCATCTGCTTGCGTGAATAGGGACAGGTTCTGGTTGTCTCGCCCAAGCGAGTACATCTCGCCTAGGCGAGATTAGCAGTAACTCGCCCAGGCTGCTTGATCGAACGGTCGCCCAGGCGACGAGCACCAATTTTGAGCGAGAACCCATCTCGCTCAGGCGAGGTGGTCTCGCCTCAGCGAGCGGGCGCGATAGTGCCTTTGTTCCTGACTCGAGCCCTCGCCTAGGCGGAGGGTGCTCGCTTGAGCGAGGCTCTTCTGCCTGAGTGAAGGGCTGAGTGAGGAGTATGTATGTTGACGAATTTCCTTGTTCTTGGATGTTGAATATATGTATGAATTTTGTATGCCCTTCTAAGTATGAATTGAGTGGCTTTGCATGAATAAGATGAATGATGAATTGTGATTCATGAGTTTTAACATGATATGAGTGTGCTTTTGGTATGGGATGATTCATGGAATTAAAGTGATGTGTTGGTATGGATTTGGCATGAGACATGAGTGAAGATTGGTTAATGAACGTGGCATGATGTCGGTATGAAACACACTCCTACTTTCGTGGTTTGAGATTGGTGAATGAAAGACATTGACATGGGATACAACGGAGGATGGAATTGCCAAGGTTGGCATGGGATATTTACATATGTGTGTGTTGAATAATTACTTGTTTTGATAATGTTTTGGTCTGTGGTCAGTGCGTAATTCCTTAAAATCCCTAGGTGGGGTTTTTCAGGGTTGTGCTTTAGTGGTCGGGACGTAATTCCATGGCCCCTGTTAGTGGGTGTCCATGGTGGTGCCCCATCTGTATAACTAGGTAAGGATTCAAGGTAAGGTTGCATCCTGACACTCTAAGGAGTCAGTTAGTCTCACCTAGAGCGGATTGGCTCCTGTGGTGAGAGTAGTAGGAGGCCTAAAATTCATTAAGGGCTAACCTTGTGGTGAGGGAAATTGATTCATTGTAACACTTGGAACACATAGCTGGAGGGTGAGCAGCTCGGGGGTGAGTAGAGGTATCCACCACAAGTGCAAGCATTCACTGAATCCGACCAGGTTATATGTATCCGGATGAGTCGAGTCGCGTCTTAGTGTATTGCTTGAGAAGTCATAACATGCTTGGTTGATATGTGTATATGGAGTGGTGAATATGTATTTGATCGTGTGGATGAAAACTTTTATGCTCTAGCTTACCCTACTTTTATTGTTGTGTGTTCTGTTGTGTGGTACTCTCTTTTGCGATGATCATCAACTTATTGGTGTGAGCAGATGCGAGGAACACCCGTGGACAACAAGGAGGTGATGGTTCTGTCGCATAGTCCGCTTGGACTGGACTTTAGTTCTTTGGGCTTTTCTTTAGGGCTTTGGCCCATGTATTACGACATGCTTTAATACGCTATCTGTATTATTGAGACTCTTCAACTGGTTTTCTTTCGGCATCGTGGTGTGCCTAGCTTTGTAGGGGTGGTGTTAAGTACCCCAAGACTGCGTTGTTGTACTTTTGTGTGTGGCGTTTCTTTTAATTACGTTTATAAATTAAATGGGACGTTACACAAATGATATATTATCAATTTCAGTGAATAAAATATATTTTAGATCTCACATTTGATTATTTTTACTCCTTCTTAATATTTTTATTTATTATTTATCTTGGTCACGCAAAAATGTTTGACTATTAAATGTTCAATCGCACAAGTCATTTATTTTCTAGGTAATATAAAAACTTATCTTCTTTGATCCTTAATTTTTGTTTTATTTGAAAAACTTTTGTTTTGCTTAAACAAATTTCATTATCTCTCATCGGTTCGACTATTATGATATTTGCAAAGCTTTCAAAGATCGTCAAAGTATTTGTATCTTATCATACCCTTAATTATCTAATTTTCCTTGGTGCAATTTTATTCAATGGCATATCAAATTGTTTTATCTTTTATACAATTTTTAATATTTTTATTTGTTGTTTATTTTTATTATGTAAAATATTGTTTTGATGATTTTATATTATTATTTTATTTTCTAATTATTTCTCATAAATGTAATTTTATCATCGCAATTGCATAAAGATCTTTCATTTATTATAATATAAATTTACTCTATACGACTATGTTATCCCTTGGACTCGACAAGAATCACCCATAATCGAGTACATATCGACCTACTGAACCAACATGTATTCAATCCTCTCTTATCTTACTAAGTTAGCATTATACTAGGTAATTGAGCCCACGTATAATTGGGCCTATCAGACAATTGGACTCATAAGTAATTGGGTCACGGGTAATTGTAGCCTCTTAGTTGATTGGACTTTACAAGTAATTGGGCCTTTTGGCTCAGACCCATCCAGGTAAAGATATACAAAATATAATAATAAATAACACGTCACACGAGGTAAATAATTACGTTTTCATTAATCACCACATTAATTGCTTGTTTAAGCAGTTGACTAACTTGAGCATAGGAGTGTTTACTGTAGGCACAACCCTACTCGGTGTTAGGAGGACGAGTACCCAAAAGGAGAGAAAGGAGTACCCAGAAGAAGAGAGACGAGTACCTAGAAGTTGAAGGTCAACAATGCTTTTGGAGTCTCCACAAAGTATATTCGATCCCGTAAGAACAATTGGCACCCACTGTGGGGTTCACCACCTACCACCATATTTTGTTGACTGCTTTTATACTCTGACTAAGTCTTTTCATAACGCAGTTTGCAGCAAGCAAACATTGCCACCTAACCTCTTTGGCACTTCTCAACATCGGGCAGAGAAGGGAAAGTCCCTCCAAACCTTCATAAACAAGTTTGGAAAGGTGGCCTTGAAGATCAGGAATCTGAATCTTTATGTACTATTATCTTTTTTCTTGTGTTTCTTTCTTCTTCCTTCACAAATATTTTACGATTTTTACAAGTTTTATTGTTCTGTGAGTATATTAGTTCTTCTAAAGTGAAGAGTTATCTTTCTAACTAATTAGAAGTTAGAATTGGGTAAGTTCATTTGCAAGCCTCCATTTTAGGTTAAAATGGTGTGGTGGTTTCATGTTGTTGGATCCTACTTGCTTATGGCTCTATTAGGTTCCAAATGAGTCTCTACATGTCAAATATCTTTAGGCATATTCATATCGCTGCTATGAGGGTTTTTTGTAAGTAGAGTAGAATTTTCTCGAGTTACGCTTTCGAATAAAGTTTAAAAGACAAAGGTTTCTAAGCCAGTGATGTTTGTAATGTTATGAAGTGTGATGATGATGCATTTTTTGTTATGGTGATTTACTTATTGAGTTTTTAAAAAGCTTTTGTATGTTTATTTGTTTACTTTTTATGCAAATTTGTTGAGATGTGATGTGTGGTGTAATAAAGATTATAAATATTGTTTGAGAATGATCAATGTGATGAATGAAAAGGATACTAATGTTCGTATGGTGGGTTTTCTAAATCTGTTATGCAAGTATTTATGAAGAACTCAAAAAGTTGAGACCTTAAGAATATCAAGTGAATAGGGTGGATTTATAGTAGATAGAATTTATTCCAAAGGCTTTAAGAAAAATCTTTTGAAACTTTGGAAACGGTTTGAAAACATACGCATAAATCACCGATGTCTTTCAAGAGTGTGTGGCTATTGCACAAGGAGGGAGTTTTAGTTTTGCATTGTTAAATTGATTTATACCTTTTAAAATGATTAAGACAAATGCTTTTGAAAATATTCAAAGAGGAGAAGGCAAGCAGAACTGATAAAGCCAAATTGATAGAAAAATAAAAATGTTAACCTATTTTTCTAAGCATTATTATAAAAGAAGTAACTAAAAATCAATGTGTTAATCCATATAATGGAATAGGCAAATAAATTAAGCATTTAAATAATTGAAATATAATTTAACAACATTGTAGTCTTTAATAACATCAAATTATCAACCTAATTATAGAAGTAAAAATAATTATACAAAAAAATTGATAAAAAAATGATAAAATCAATGACAAAGGGAAGGGTTATTGTTGTTGAATTATAGCTCAACACACTTTGAGTCCAACTTAGATCTACTTACATGTGAATTAAGTGATTTGGATTCAATTTCATCTACGTTTACAATTATTGTATTTTTTTCATTTCAACCCGGCTAAAACTCGTAATAAGTTTGGTTGCTCATAAATTTAAACCTACTTTGAAACTTCTATTATTAGAAAGAAAAAATACTATCGAGAAAATTTAATGAAACACAAGTTATTTGAAATTAAAAAAAAAACAAGAAAAAGTAATTAAATTTGAATTCCCTGTTAAATTTTTGAATTATTTTTTTATTACTTTCAAAATACAAATATATTGGTGAATATTGATATTGATGTTTTAAAATATATTAAAATTATTTTTAATATACTAACATTAGAATATTTTAAAGCTCAGTGTAGTGATAACTTAAAAAACATAGCAGAGGATATGGAATAAACAAAGATCATTAGTTAAATTTTGTACATTAAATGAAAAAGGGTGTATTTAATAAATTGGGTGTAAATAGTAAATGCCTTAAAACTTAATATTTAATAACTGATAGCCCAATAGAAATTTGACAGCAATTACTCCGTGTACCCTAATGTTTTCTTTTTCACCTTTATAAGGTGTGTTAAAGACAAAAGTACCCCTATCTTGATATATAAATTTTAATATGCCTTTTCCTTTTTGAATACCATAGTAACTTATTACATTCCATAAGGCATCTCATATCATACGTAAGTCATCGTTGTTATTGTCTTTGTCATATCTATTATTGATTTGGTTGTAATTGGTAGTCTTGAGTTCATGATGTTCATTTTAATTTTTTTGGTTGAGTTGTGTTGTTTAGACATCGTTTTTGGATTGATTGATTTGTAAAATTTATGAATTACACAATTTATTATATTGTTATATATTTTCTAATCAACATGCTTTTAACTTGTAAATATAATATTAACGAATCCTAAACTTGATATTTGTGTTTCACAATACATAATTCAAATGTCAATTTTTCACTTTCAGATTGAATAATATAAAAATTAAAATATATATTTTGTAATCCAAAGTATATTGAAGGATTAGGTTTAGTGTGTGTTTCTTGATTAGGATGTATTTGGGGTAGGATGGATTTTGGGGAGAGTGTGAAGATGGATTTGAGTGGATGGATATATGTATTTTCTTGAGTGAATTTAGAGGATAAAGTGAATGGATTTGGAAATGAATTTTGCGAAAGTTAGTGAGTAATGTGATAAATTAAAAACCTTTTAATAGATAGAATTTGAAGATTACTAAAATACCATTGATGGTAAAAATATATGAAATGATTTTTTGATTAGTTAAAAGTATTAAATTTTTAAAAATATTATTTAATAAATTTTAATAAAAAAATTAATAAAAACATAAATTACATTAAATTATTATTATTTCTTTTATAATAATTACTATTATTTGAAATATTATTATTAATTATTATATACACTATTTTTATTATTTATTGTTATATTTAATTACTATATATTATTTATTATTATTATGTAATTATATATAATTTAATATATTAATATTATATATTTAATTATTATACATATTTATATATTTTTATTATTAATTATTATTAAATATATATATATATATATATATATATATATTATTACACACACTACACAGTACACACAACATCGGTTACGTAATCAGTGTCACTCTAACACTGCACCGGTTACATAACTGGTGTCACACACACACATCACCGCACTGATTATGTAGCCAGTGAACAACCACCTCAAAAAGCACCAGTGTGCTCCCACTCACACCACCCAATCTTCCCACCCCACACTAGTTCACTCATACCCACACCCAAACATCTTCTATTCTTGACACTCACACCAATGCATGTTGCAACTTCATAGTCGGTTCACCTTAAAATAACACCAACACTCACCTTCAAACTTGAATGAGAGACAAACATGGGAATGTCCAGCTCCAAACCCTTCCAAGAACATTCACAATCACACACGCACAAAGCTTCCCATTTAATGGCAAACTTCAAACCCAACCAACCCAAGCAAATTCAAATAGGAATCTTGAATATGGTTGTATCACGAATCTTCAGGTAGAGCAGAAATCTTGGCATCGAGAAAAGGAAGCTAGGAAAAGACGTAGCAGCAACTAGTACACACTCACGTGCTTGGTCAAAATTATCCACCTACAAGGTTAATTTGGTAAAATAAACGATAATACTATCAAATCGTGGCATATCAACGAAGATGAAATATGGAACCCATCCCGCAAATCTGCTCTTGCAAATCAATGCACATCCCCTCTTGCAAATCAATGCACATCCCCTCAAAAGAACAATCGATTGTCCACAAATCCATTCGTACAAATCAAGGCAAATAGTGTGATCCATGCATTGGAACACTGCGTTACAGATATCAATAGGGCGGGTAGAGTACAGGTAGTAGCTCCCCCATACCCTACCAATAGGATAAATATCTATCTCATACTTGTACCCATATTCGTGCAGGTATCCATTATGCGAGTATCCACATATTTTTTTAATATTCACAAGTATCCACGGGTACCCGCGGGTATTTACAAAAAAAAATTAATATTTAACAATATATTTTAACCATAAATTCAAAGAAAAAATACAATGCATAACATTTATAAATTTCACAAATAACTCGTTTAAACCGTGTTGAATGACAATTTACAATGAAATGGAGATTTTTAAAACCAATTGATAAAAAATAACCCATTCAATTTCAATGTGTTAATGTTTTAATCATGTTTTTTTTTTTAATTTAAATTAAAATATAGCAGGTACGGGTATCCATGGGTACGAATACTATGATACATGTATCTGCCTCGTTAACATGCAAGTATAAAAAATACATGTAGGTTTTATCCACGAATATTTGCAGGTACGAATATTTTTGACATCCCTGATCTACTATAACTACAAGAAATCAAAGTACTATGGATAATTCCAATTTACCCTTACTTAAAATTTTGACACGTGTACATACTTTTGGTTATTTGGTCATTTTGCATCCCAATACTATCTAATTTACTAAAACGTCATTCCTACTTTTTCTGAATATACAAAAATGCCACTAATAAATATCCTTCCTACCATCCACTATCTACAAAAATGTCGCTATCAATATTTACAAAAATGTCACTACGATTATTATTATTATTATTATTATTATTATTATTATTATTATTATTATTATTATTATTATTATTATTATTATTATTATTATTATTATTATTATTATTATATTATTTTTTTTTTTTTTTTATTTTTTTATTATTATTATTATTATTATTATTATTATTATTATTATTATTATTATTATTATTATTATTATTATTATTATTATTATTATTATTATTATTATTATTAGATTACTTTTTTTTTATTATAATTGTAATATTATTATTGTTACAATTATTAATATTATTATTATAATTAATAATATTATAATTATTAATTTATTATTATTACTACATTGTAATTATTATTATTAACATTATTATAATTATAATAATTTTTGTTCTATTATTTTATTCATTATAATAATATATTATTATTGTTATTACGAATATAATAACTATTGTAATAATAATAAATATTATAGTTATTATAATTATTATTTTTATTATTATTAATGTTATTTTTTTATTATAATTATTACATTAATAATAATATTATTATTATTAAATAAAATTGATATTATTTATAATAATAATATTTTTCTTATTAATATTATTATGATTATTACTATTATATTTTTGTTTTATTTACTGTAACAAAAATTATTAATATTATTATGATTTTTTTAAAATAATTATTATTATAATTATAATATTATTATATTAATTTTTATTGCCATTATTATTATTTATATTGTTATTTTTGTTTTTAATATTATTTTTAATATTAATATATTAATTTTATACCTCAAATCATTATAATTTTTTTTAATATTGGGCAGCTTTTAAACTAAAATGGACAGAAACAATTGGACCTTACAGTAATACTATCATAATAATTATTATAATAATATTTGTAATAATAAAAATAACAATAAAAATATTATTATAAATAATATTAGTATTAACAATTCTAATAATAATAAAACAATATTAATAATAACAATAAAATTAATTGTAAAAATAATCTTAATAATAATAATAAAATAATAGAAAAAAATAACAAAAATACAAAAAATATTGAAATAATAATAATTATAATAATATTAATAATATTAAAAAGAATTATAATGATTTGAGGTATAAAATGAATATATTAATAATAAAAATAATAGAAAAATAAAAATAACAATATAAATAATAATAATGACAATAACAATTAATATAATAATATTATAATTATAATAATTATTATTTTAAAAAAATTCATAATAATATTAATAATTTTTGTTACAGTAAATAAAACAAAAATATAACAGTAATAATCATAATAATACTAATAAGAAAAAAATTATTATTATAAATAATATTAATTTTATTTAATGATAATAATAATATTATTATTAATGTAATAATTATAATAAAAAGAATAACATTAATAATAATAAAAATAATTATTATAATAACTATAATATTTATTATTATTACAATAGTTATTATATTCGTAATAACAATAATAATATATTATTATAATGAATAAAATAATAGAAAAATAATTATTATAATTATAATAATGTTAATAATAATAATTACAATGTAGTAATAATAATAAATTAATAATAATTATAATATTATTAATTATAATAATAATATTAATAATTGTAATAATAATAATATTACAATTATAATAATAAAAAATAAAAAGAGTAATCTAATAATAGTATTAATATTAATAATAATAATAATAATAATAATAATAATAATAATAATAATAATATAATCGTAGTGACATTTTCGTAAATATTGATATTGACATTTTCGTAAATAGTGGATGGTAGGAAGGTTATTTATTAGTGGCATTTTTGTATATTCAAAAAAAGTAGGAAGAACGTTTTAGGAAATTGGATAGCATTCGGATGCAAAATGACCAAATAACCAAAAGTATGTATATGTGTCAAAATTTTAAGTAAGGGTAAATTGGTATTATTCATAGTACTTTGATGTCTTATAGTTATAGTAGATAGTAGATAATAGATAATTTATTAAAAAATTATAAGATTAAAATTTATTACAATTTAAAATTGTAACATCTCATTTAATAGTATAAAACTACTAAATAAAACATTATAAAATCCATAAATTTAAAACAATGTGATTATCCAAAAAAATATATATAACTATAATAATAAAATATACCCAAACGAACTTTAAATAACATTGGTTTTTCAAAAAGAACAATCTCTTATATAGAATAACAATTAAGAGCCTAAAGAACTACTCAGCGACATCTCTGTCTTCCACCAAAGGTGCATCATCACTTAACTCCTCATATGCTCACATCGTGAAGTGATTATCGCAAAAGAAACAAACAAAACAAAACACAAGAAACACAAAAGAATCAACAAGGTAAACTAGTGTGCAAAAGAATTATCTTAAGACAATTAAAGCATATCAAATATAAGTTAAGCAATGGTAAAACACAATAAATCATATATGCACACAAACAATTGACATTAAACTCAATTGTCGTGATGCATGTTCTTGACATAGGAATTCACTCGAGGCGTGCTCTTGTAGTAGTACTTATGTTCTGCAGAGCCATAGACAAAGGAGTTATCACCATATTACTCACAAGGCTAATCCCCTTCGTGTCTAGGACTAAACAAGTCTAGTGGTTAGAATCTCTTGTGACTCTCACCACATAACCCACTTTAATCTACATGAGAGTGAATGGTTATAAGAGTTTAGGATGCCCCATTACTGAATCCCATACGTCAATGCATACACTAGACTTACCACTACTAAGAATTTCTCTTTGAAATTCCTTAAACACCTTCATCATTATACATGCTCACAACAACATTTTGCTCTCAATTAAACACAATCACAACCATAAACATACATAAGGTCCATTGTAGATATATCTCAAACAACTAAAGAAAAGAAAAACAAAGCCAACATACAAATTGGAGCTCAAAGGTGGCACTTGCGCCAAACCTCTCGCAGAGAGTGGCATTCAATGATAGTTTTGGCGCTCAATGTTACTCTTCCAGCAAAAAGGTTGTATTGAGTGACACTTTTCGATGCTCAATGTACTGGAGCTAGAATGCTCAAGACTTGTAGTACAAAGATGACGCTTAGTAGTGCCTAGGGATGGCAAAACAGGTCAGCCCGACCTGCACACCCCGCCAAAAATAGGTCACCTAGGTTGGCCTGCCATTGTAAAACGAGCCAAGAAATGCAACCTATCCCGCCATAGGACGGGCCGACAGGTTGGCGTCCTTGCCTGCCACTTTTTACTTTTATTTTTATTTTTTTAAAATGTTTATTTATAATATTTGTTTGTTTATATATACTTATAAAATAATATTTAAAGCATATCTAATCATACAAATATTTTTTAAGATTTTAATTGATCAATTAATATTTTTAATTTGATAAATTAAAATAATTTTTTCATTTACATGTTAAATTACTTTATCATAACTAATAATTGGAACTTAGTTTGTAAGAGTTAATGATTTAAATTATAATAGTATGCATATTTACATCTTTAGAAAATATAATATAAAAAAATAATTTTTTAATTTAAAAAAATAAAAAGAATAAAAAATGGGCCAGGGATGGGCTAGGCGGGTCGGGTCAAAATGGGTTAGTAGGTTAAAAATGCCAACTCAATCCATCCCATTTTCACGGGCAAACCCATCAAGCCCAACACATTTTGCCACCCATAGTGGTGCTTGCTACCGCTCAACGCCAAAGCATTCATAAAATAGGACGCTCAGAGGACTGAAGCTAAAATGCTCCCAGACTTGCACAATGAAATTGGCGCTCAACGCTTGTCTATTACCACTCAATGTTTTATCTAATATCAACAATGTTATTTTGTGTTTTTTAAGGAACTTGGATATGTTCAACTGATCAAATTGGTATTACTTTCTCAGTGCATTGATTCAAAACAATTTTAAACATGGAAACTCGTACCAATTTACTCAATTGCTTAAATTATAAACTCTCTCAATCACAAAAAACCAAGTCTAAACGAACAAAATTCTTGAATCAAGCATTCAAACCATACAAGTCAAATCAAATATTCTCACCCCAGATCCAATTCATAAAAAAAAACAACTAAAGTTCATTCCCAACATGAATTTAATCCTCAACATCCATTCATCAAATTTGTAAGAACACTACAAAACAATTAAAGACTAGCTTCCTTTACTTTGAAAAAGTTGCTCAACAAACCCCAGAAGCCAAAACGCCTCCTAACTCTTAGGGTACCTGATAATTGGAATTATCATGTTTTTATTATGTTTAATTTTTTTTTTATCTTTTATTGGTATTTTTATTATTATCTTTTTAATAATTATGGGTTTATTAAATAATTTTATGAAAAATAACTATTTTATCTTTTATTAGATAATTAAGGTTTTGTTTAATAAATTGGGAAATATAAGTATTTGGTTTATATTTTGCACATAAGTGAAATATCATAGATTTAAGAAGTTATCAACATAATCAATTGACAATAGAGTTAGTTACTTCAATTACAAATTCAAGTACAAATTCCAAGCCTAGTTTAGTTCCAAAAGTCTCTAAACAGAAAACCCTACATATTTTAAAATTAACACCCTTTTAGGGAATAAACCTCCCCTTTTGGGGGGAGAGAGGGAACTTAATTCCTTGATGAAGACTTATTCTAGAGGCTGGCATTCATCATTATTTTTTTCCCAGTGTTCATAATATACAAGAGTAACTTACTCCCTTATTTAAGGGGTTGGACGTAATGTATCTTCAATTTGTGTGGTTTTCACTATTAAATATATTTCTTTTCCATTACTCTTGTGTTCTATTATTGTTCTTAGCTGCATGAATTGGTTGATTGCATATTTGTGGGTATCTGATCATTGAACACGATATTAGAACCTAAACTAGAATAGAACAATTAATTGATTGAGCATTTAGACATGGAGTTCATCATTGGTCATTCCTAACACCTGAATTTGATGCTTAATGAAAACTTTTAATAAGAAAAGGTATAAGACATTAGGGTTTTTATTAACAAGTTTAGACTTGTCTTTAAGACATTAGTACTTGTTAAATAGTGGTCTGAATGCTAAAGTAAGAATTTGAGGTATATTGTTTAATGTTTTCATCTGCATGAAATCTAGCCCCGGTGAAGTCTCTACCATATATTTTAATTTCATAAATTTAATATCACTGCAAGGAGAAATTCTACCGTTTCCAATCTTCAAAATGATGAACAGATCATGAGCAAACTAGAGAGATTGGAGAGAGTTCTTTGAGAAGAGTTTCTAAATAGATAAAGTGTTTTTATGTAATGAGAGTCTTTATGAGTTTTTCATTTATATAAAGATGTTTTATCATTAAAATAATAAAATCTCATTATCTGTCACTCTAAAAATACATTTTTTAGGTTCCCACATAATACAATTATTTTTAAACTTATTAAATTGTCAATAATTACAAATTTGAAAGTGGACGTGGGAAGAAAAAGCAGCATATAATGTTGTTATTTAAAAATAACCTATATAAAAAGATAAACCTTTTTCCAAAGACAAATAAATTATTGTAAGATAAATTTGTATTTTATTAAATATTAAATATTTTCTTAAAAATCATGTTGTATGATAGTAAAAAGGGGTTATATATATATATATATATATATATATATATATATATATA
>Ga0214544_1010077_pt1 | contig 14236 bp, 6 predicted proteins | sample CNSS3metaG_FD_160074 | JGI IMG/M metagenome (GOLD analysis project Ga0214544, IMG submission 160074) | Root nodule microbial communities from cowpea collected in UCLA plant growth center, Los Angeles, California, USA - CNSS3 | ecosystem: Host-associated > Plants > Roots > Nodule | place: USA...
ATATATATATATATAAGACTCACATATTTATGTCTTAATATTTTGGATAGAGGATAAAGTCTTAACTTTTGTATACGAAATGTTTATAATCCATTGATCCAGAATCTCCTTGGTGTTTAACCCAGCAAATGGTGTGGTAAACATGGATTGAATATGGGAGTGATTGAATATTGGATTTTTTATTTAAAAAATCATATTAAGAATCAACGAAATCCTAATTTGTATAACTTGTTTAATTAGTTAATTGTTTAAATTTAGACTTATATATTTAATAACTATAACAAAATAATTGTTTGATTATTGAATACATGAATTGATCTATTTTCTTTTTCTTAATTTTTTAGTTTTTTATTTACATCGCGTTTTTTAATTTTCTTTTTAAGTTTTTATGATAAGAGATTATGAATTACTTGATAAAGTTTTGAAAAGGAAAACTTAATTTTAATAATTTAAAATATATCAATTATATGTGATCAATAAAAACTAAAGAATGAGATTGAAAAATTAAATAAAATAAAATAAAAACTAAAATACTAATACTTTTATGAATATCCAAAGGGAATTCTGTAAATTTTCAATGATCTAAACTTAGATGAAAATTTTTTAACTATGTTTTATAGGAAAGAAATAAAAAGATATTTATTTTTACATTTGAATAATATATTACATTAAATACAAAAGAAATATAAACCTAAACAGGTTAGTTCATACGTATGGGTATATGTTTTGACTTTTCTCATTTCTAATCTATTAATTAATTCATGTGAGTTATATTATAACATATAATATTACTTAATTATGAATTTAATGTAAGTTATCTAATTAAGTAAATCAATTAATATGAGATCGGTGAGTTTCAAAAACTTAGAATTTTTTGGTTTACTAAAGGATAATGGAAATCGTAATAGATTATAAAACCCGAGGCATGGTTATGATTCTTGAAGCATTAAATCAAGAAAATATTTTTTTCCTCTTCCCTTGTAAATAAATAACAAATTTAAGTATTTCCTTTATATATATTTGAAAAGTTGAATTCTAGCAAGAAATAAGAAATATAATTTCAATTAAAAGTTTTTTTTAATTGGTCTTCCAGTTTTTTTTCTCTATTTAGTTTTAATTTTTTTTTAAAAGTAATTTAATATGTTCTTTAATTTTTTCACAAACTTCACAAAAGATTAAATCATTTTCAAAGAAATGAGGACAGAAAATAAATTAAAAAATTAATTTGACATTTCTTAATAAAAATAAAAAACTAAAAACTAAAAGAATAATATAACCTTGTCACATTATCTTAACTATTTTAAAAGCATTGTATAGTTCTTTGATATTTTTAACTAAAATTAACAGTATGAAGATCATGATGATAAAGAAAACCTACTCTATACGAAATCAAGACTATAAGGTTCTACTCTGCCACGCAATCAAAGAATCTAATTTAAATAGTGAATTAAAAAAAATAACATAGAACAATTGAAAATGATAAAATAATTTTCTTTCTTGAGCCACCGACCTAAAAGTTTAATTTATAAAATAAAATATAATTTTCTTAAAAGTGATAATATATTTTAAAAAATGAAATGTAAATAAAAGATTAATTATTTTAAAATATTCTGTCGGTTAAGAGTTAACGCCAGTAGATGGTGGTATTTGAACTAAATTAGAATAAAATAGTAATAAAATCAATAATTAAATAATAAAAAAACTATCCCGATCTTTCGTTTTTGTATAAGCTATCCCTGATTGATTTAGTTATGTAATTTACATATCCATGATAAATATATATTATAAAAACTCTGGAATTCATGAACCAATATTATTTTTGGTAAAGAGAAAACTTGAATTCCCTTTCTCAAGAAATTTATTAGGGAACCAACCAGTAGAATATATGAAGAAAACAATTTTTATTTAATTATTTTAGTTGAACTTTCGCAAGAAAGTGTCACTAGCCACACCCTGTCAAAGTCCAAAGCCAGCTATGTATGATCAAGAAGACTGAGAAATTCTAAAAAGTCAAAATTCTGGCATTTTAATTTTCACCTGATGTCAATCTTACACGTAGGCACACAGAAGTCACACATAGTAACCTCAATTTCAATCAAAACCTGATGTTTGCACGTGATACTGTTTTTTCTGATTTTCACCAAATTTAACAAACAGATATTAAAAATCAAAGACATTTGGATTACTCATATGTTAACTGGACAACAATTGTTTTGTTTTGTGGTAATAACAGCACAACTCATACCGAAAAACTAATATACATCCATATTCCTATATATGTGACAACAATATCTTTTCTATACAGTGTAGCTCAGAGTAACTAGGAGCCAAAAATATTTCAGACCCTTTAAGGATCTGGTTTCTGGGGGCTTGAAACTTGGTCTCAAATCAAGAGAAAACCAAAAATTCCAGAAGAAAATGAAGGAAGTCGTATGTATGTATGTATGTATGTAGTTAATTATTAGGCGTTGAATCCAGCACTGAGTTATGCCTCTTTGAAGGACCTGAAGGAGGCACTGGTCCTTTGGGGAAGAAGTTGAAAACCATTGTGTGGTATGGAAGATCACCTTGTTGGTTTGTGCGGTCTCTTCTTTGATTAAGCTTCATGGTTTGGCCTGGTCTTATTGCATCACAAGAACCAAGGAGTAGCAAGTAGACAAAAAGAAGAACAAGAGATAGGGTTTTGCATTGAAGATGAAAGGCCATGGAGGGAAAGGCCAAAGGGATTTTTTCTGTTTGGTTGGTTGTGTTCCGGTTAACTGTTCCAGGATTTCAAACTTCAAATCGGAAAATATCTTAAATGTGATGATTGAGTCTAACGATTTTATCTTGACGAAATTGGAATCGAAAGAGGTTAGTTGGTGGTTTTTGATTGAGGAGAAGGGTTTGTTGGGCTTGGTTGCAATGAAAGGGGTAGGTTGAGAGTTTTGAGAGAAGTTCAATTTTTCACTTGGTAGGAAGAGGGGGGTTTATATATGTGTGTGGTTGCATGGGGAACATGGAAAAAGTTAGGCAAATGGGATGGTGAAGAGTGGGAAATTTGAACAAGAGAAGTGAGGTACACGCTATTGCATTTGTTTTTTTGAATGTCAACGCAAGGTTCAGGAAAAAATAATGGTTTTTATAAGAGTATTTGGCGCCGGCTACGCTTGATCTTGGACTTACAATACCAGTTTTTCTCACTTGGGTGCACGGAAATTTCTTATGTTTAGGTCCACGAAATTTGTTTTCGAGAAGAACACAACCAAGCGTGTCATTGTGAAAAATTGAAAACTTGCCACATGTTAGATCTTCCATGTTTGTGTTGGAAATTTAGCCAAATTAATTATCTTGAATAATCTCATATCGAATTAGTTAGTGTTGGAATGATGTTATAAGATCATTTTGTAAGAAAAGTTATCATAAGTGAAGTTTGGAAATATAGAACGTAACTTGTTGAATTTGTTCTTATCCAAAGTTTCTAATTGTGTGGTGTGCGCATGGGTTAAGTTATTTTTCTCTCTCTCATGTTTCCTTTTGGTGTTGTGATGAGATCTTAAATCTAGTTTCACACGGAGGAAATTTTGGATTTTAGTACGGCAAGTATGGCTTTATAAAAGGTAGGGTGTGATGAATTTGTTTGAAGAGTGCAATGAGATGGGGTGTATAATTTGATCCCACTATGAAAAAAATAAAAATGGATAAAATAGGTTTGATAATGGGACAAAGCCAAAACTGTAGAAGCCTATCTCCATTTGCAACTCAATGGGTGCCAAAATCTCCACTTTTGGTATGATGGAAAAGGCTTTTCATGAGTGAATGGCATTAATTATTGGCATTTTTGTTGTGGGCGAAAAGGAAAGAAAAAGAAAGAACTCAGAAAAAATGTACTTTACAATTGTGAGTGTTGGCTGTTCATGATTTGCCAATTTCTCACAATAGTTATGCCTTCATTATTGGGGTATTTGTTTGTTGGAGAAATTAAATAAGTAAGGTGTTCTTTCAGATAATATTGGATTTCAATTATTGTCTATTTTGAGTTTCCAATTTTTATTATAATTTTATTTTAAAAAGATGTTTTGAAGAACCAAAAGAAGAAGAAAATATATTTTAACTATTCTTAACCTCAATTTCTAAATTATGTAAAATTATCGAGGTTTATTGAGAGTACAGAAAAGTAAGATTTAAGGTTAATTTGGTTTATTCGTTGAATATGACTCCAATTATTTTTGTGGGTATCTTTGCGTGAGACGCTCTAATAAGGAAAGACGCAATTTTTGGGGTCCACTATTATTGTGCATTAGTCTTCTTGACACACTGATGTTACAAAAATTAATATCAGAATCTAACTCTATAATGTTTCTATCTCTGTACCCTATGATCCTCCCAAAATCTAGTTTTTCAATGAAAATCAATTATATCTGTTACTACACAATGCATCAATTATCTTATGACATTTTTCAAGTGCACAATCAAAAGGTAGCTTTTAAAACTATCACCTTTATAAAACTCTTAAATATATTTTTCACGCATTATTTTATCTAACTATACTTAAAGAAATAGAACTAAAGGTATAAAGAGTAGCAAGACTTTCTAATATCTCTTAACTACCATTATTTCATTCTTATGTATATCTATCTATTATATACTAGTTTATTTTTTTAACTTACTTAGTTTTATTTATTTATATCTAAATTGAATTAAATTTCATTTTTTAAAATAATAAAAAATTAATGTATTATATTTGTTTGAGGAAATCTCGACACATGTCCATATGTTCTTTCATGGCCTAGACCATGTGAAAAAAATGACATGGTCAGGTATGCATCACTAAGGACAAGAGATATATGAGAATATTTGAACCACCTATACACTTAGGAGTAATCAACTCTCAAGGTCTAACAACAAACCATAGTAATATGGTTGGCTAGATGTAGGCCAACTAATGCACTATAACTGTATGATCGACTATATGTTGGCCAGGTAGAGTCAAGACATGGAAAACCTACTTAAGATGGTAATTAAAACACGATTAAGCATATAGATTAACCAAAGACTAATCAAAATAATTAGTCATATGGGTCAAACCCATCTAGGCAAAAAATTCATAAACATAATATAAATAAGATAGAATATGAGGTAAATTAATTATGTTCATTATTACAAAATTAATTAACTTTTGACGCATTTGACTGATTTGAACGTTGAAATATCTTTTAGCACAATTCATATCCGACTATGAAAAGACAAATACTCTTGAGGAGGACAAAGACTCTTAAAGTTGAAGATTTCGAGCATTTGAAGTTTTTGTTGAAGTCTTCACACAGGACATACTTGGCTACGTAAAAATAATTAAAATTTTGTTATATCCCTATTTAAATTATGCATTACAAATTTATATATTTAAAATATTTATTTGTCTTTTTCTGTTGTAAGTTTTAATTATATAAAAACAAACATTTATTTTATACACACAATCTGAAGTACTAGCTAGTGAAGCACTAACTATAGTTATTGTCCTTGGAGACATTTGCAATGTCTATAAACAAAATGACAATGCACAAGCTAACTCTTCTCTTTATAAAAGTGGTTAATTTACTTTATGCTTAATTAAGTATCTCCAAAATCTTCAATGATTCATAAATATTAATGGGTAAGCAGTGGTTTGGTTATTCTCAAGAGAAGCCTTAGCCGATTTTTTTTTTTTATATTTTTATATAAGTATAAATAAAGATAGTTTTTAATTTTAATATATTGTATATATATTATTTGACATCTATGTACACTTACAAAATCAATTTTGATAGTCTCAAAATATTTTCTAAAAATATACGACTGTAGATAAGCAATCATAATCTCAAACAAATTGAACACTACATCTTTTGCGTATTATTGTCTTGAAATAGCAATAATTCTAACATTAAAATACACAATATTTGTATTCATAGCTACTTAGAATTAGGTAAGTGTCTACATTTGCGGGACCAGAAATTTTATTTTGGTTGCCGAGGATTGGTTTTTCTATTGTTTAAAATTTGGTCAAATAAAACATATTTATTAAACAGAAATCTTGAGAATTTAAAATGATGTTTCAACTATGTGGGGTTGTGTGTGATCTCACTCACCAGCAAATGAACTACTTTTGTTTTTTCTCTTCCCCATTTGATTTAAGTACAAGTAACCTAACTTGAATTTTAATTCAATACTCAAGTACGGATATTCATGAACAACTTTGACTATTAATTAGGGTTACTGTTGTGCAATTTAGCCTTAATATTATTAAAATTTAAAAGTGTGTAAATAATTAATGGAGTTTAAATTCATTTAGCAGCATATTATGAGTATAAAGAAAGAATGAGAAATGGTCAACGTCATTGATGGCACACATTTTGAACCAAAGGGATGCGTGTGACGGCACTTTAATGGGTTGGTAAGCAATTCTTGATAAAGAAAAAGATAGAAAAAGATATTCTATGTGTCAAATCTCAAGTAACGTGGTTATAAGTGTTTATTTATGGCTACGAGTTTCATGCAACTATCTATCCCAATCTTATTATTTTGTTGGATATTTTTATTTTTTTAATTAAAGTTAACAAAATTTAATTAAACTCGTGTTAGCTCATGTGTTCTTTTATTGAATCCATCAACTCAACCTAAGTTATCCATTATATAAAATGTTTTGAATATTTTTATAAAAGTTAAAGATTAAAAAAATTACAATTATTACTTCTTTTAACTTTGTGATACATATTTAAAAATAAATTACAATCCAAAAACGCAAAATTAATTATACGAGTCAAATTGACAAAAAAATAATGTTACGCAAAATTAATTATACGAGTCAAATTGACAAATAACATTAATTTAAAATCTTAAGATAATAAGTTTATAAATCTTATTTATATATATATATATATATATATATATATATATTATTTAATTTTCATATTTATTTAATAAAAATTTGGATTCAAATTTAAATTATTTTTATTTTTTTATTAAAATATTAATTTTAAACTTTCAAGTCATATTAAATGGCTTTATCTTTTTTTTTTTCTTTAATGGTAAACTTCCTATGAATTCAAAATTTTCTATAGTTTAATATCTTCATAATACGACATTCTTGTTATAGACAAATAATTTTTGTCAAATTTCAACCACAAAAAGGTGATGAAACATAACTTAGTAGCTGGTGAATTGAATTTTGAGTGGAAGTGTGGATAAAAGATCCAAATTTGGAGATCAATATATAATAATAAAATTTATATTGTTTTAATTCCTTTTAAATAAATTTATTTAAAATTAAAATTCATGTTTTTTAATTTTAAATCCAATCCACTTAATTGGATTTGATTTACATATTTTTTGGATTTTGAAAATCCAAAATTAAGGTGCATCTAAATTTAGCCAAGGCAGCCAAGGACCAAGTTGAAGGTTGAAGGTTAGTCGAGTTAACCTCAGTTGAAGGTCGGTCCAATTCGACCTCGTGCGAAGATAAACTTGAGTCAATTTAGGTTGGAGATCAACCCTCGTCAGCTATAGTCGAAGGTCAGCTCAATATGGCCCAATCTAAAGGTCAGCTCGAGTTTGTCCCGACCAAAGGTTGACCCATGTCAACCTAGTTGAAGGTTGACATGATTCGACTTCAGTCGACTTAATTAAGGTTGAAGGTCGGCTAAGTCAACCATGACGAAAGATTAACCAAGCTGAAGATCAACCCTTATTGGCCCTAATTGATTGTCAGTTCGAGTTGTCCCAAGCCAAAGGTCGGCCTGAGTTCATCCCGATCAAAGGTTGGCCTGCATCGGTCCTACTTGATGGTTGATCTGAGTTGACTTCAGTTTACTTGATCAAGGATGAAGGTTGGCTAAGTTGACCACGACGAAAGATTAGCTCAAGTCGTCCACGGTCGAAAGTTGGTCTGAGTCATCCCCGAGTGAAGATTGACCTATACATTGTTGATTAAAGTTCATCCAAAACGACCCTAGAAGAAGAACAAGTCGGTCTTGGCTAAAGATTGGATGGGTTCATTATAAATTACAATTTTACAACTTCTATTAAGTTTGTGATAAATATTTTAAAAAAAATTAAAAGAAAAGACAACTTTAATTATATATACGAGTCAAATTTATATAAGATGTTAATATTTTTTTCAATTTAAAATATTAAGATAATAAGTTTATAAATTGTTAGAAAATGATTACTCAAACAATACTAATAATAATAATAAAAATATAAAATGATATAATAATAATTATTAAATCAATAATAATAATAAGACATATATATAAAACAATGAATATTAATCAGTGATCAACAATTATTTTAACAATAATAAATAATAGATAAAAGGTAAGAAGTAGAAATATCCTGGGTTGAGACACGCATAACGCTATCCTTAAAGAGAAAACGCCCCTATTGCACAAGGCTAAACAAATACACACTCATACGTGTTTCAGATCATATGCGTTTCTCTCCCAAGATACAGCAACCCGTCAGATCGATCGAGTGCAGCGAAGGATCTCTGAACCTTATGAACACCACTGTCTTAAAGATAATGTAGAGAAGAAAAGAAAAACACTTTTAAGAAAGACTCTAGTGTTTGTTGTCTTTGTTGTTGTTGTTGTTTTCTTCCCCATGCACCTAGGTGGTATTTATAGGTAGCAAAAGGAGACAAGGGAGTAAATAGTAATAAGAATATAGCCGTTAGCCATAAAAAACATTAACCCATAAATTAAAGGTCTATAAAAACATGAGTAACAGTAAGTTTTTTATTTTAATTATTTTTTTAAATTATATTAAAATATTTCTAACAATCCCCCACATAATTTTAAAAATAAAATAAAACAAAATATTGTAGTTTAGCGTAAGGAACCTTCCGGGTTTGACCCTTACACCTAGTGCTTATAAACTTCCACCCGAGAAAATGCAGAGACTTGATTGTCTTGAACTACATCCCCTGTGACCAGGTTTTAGTAAATAACACATACAATATTGGTGTTTATTATAGGTTCTAATCAGTGGGTGCACGTTACGGCCTTGTGCATGTATCTTGTTTCATGAGTGTCACTTAGAGACTTGCCCATGTCTCACAATGGCGGCCCCACCATCACACTCACTAGGTAAACCCTCAAAAGGTGGTTTGTGACTCACACCCCTACAATAATTGTCATTGGGTTTATTAAGAGGTATTTTATAAAATAAGCATAATAATGCACATAACTCAACCATTGGGTTTATTAAGAGGTATTTTATAAAATAAGCATAATAATGCACATACCTCAACCTTATTATTGCCACAATTTATAGTACACCTCGCCATAGGAATGTGACATATAATTTAATCAAATTGTTTGGTATACTTTAGTCAACAACAACTTCGTTGTTACCCATTGAACTCCATTCCATGGGATCGCCATTCATGTGGAGATGGGTGTCCATTGTTGCAACTAATTTATGGATTATAATTTCATTCCCCTCGACGACTCAAATACTTGTTGTTGATGTATCAACCCTTTGATAAGCAGATCTGCAATATTTCTTTCCAACCTGACAAAGTCAAGAGAGATAATATCATGAGTAATTAAGTTTCTAATATATTTGTCTCTCATTCTCATATGTCAATTTCATTGACATTTTTACTAAAAAACTTTAAATATAACAATTTGATTGTCAGGATGCATTGAACAAATGGAATAAATTTATGCTTGCATAGTAGATCATGACATAAGAACAACTTTCTAACATATTTCAATGATAGGGCATCTTTATCCAAGGTTAAAACATAACCATAACCAATAGGTGATTTTGTGTCACCAAAATCAATATCCAATTTACATTAACCTTCAATCATCTCAAGAAATTGGACATATTGCCATAACTAGAAGAAACACAAATAATATTACACTAGATGGCAAAACAGTGAGGTATATATTTATTCACTTTATAATATATAACCAAGATTTTTTTTTTTCTCATTAGAAGGTACATTAACCTTTACAATACACCCCCACACTTTGAAATATTTTAAAATGTGATTCTTTTTTCTTTCATAACTCATAACAAGTTTTATCTCAATCTTTTGTGTTCAAAATATGGTAAGCAAGATATAAAATTTTACTAATATAATGTTAGGCAAGTTAGAACTTGAAGTATAACATTTACCATATCAAACAAAAACATTAGCTTCAGACATCACAAAAAAATTGTTCAATGAGAAGGAATTTCATTTATCCATAATTTCATTTATTGTTTCCAATAAAAATAGAAACAATTATACACATAAAGTTTTAGGCTTAGTTGAAATTGATTTAATTATAACCATAAGAAACAATTTAGTTCATAAGATGTGTTTTCAATCTTCAGCTCTATCACTAGTGCATAATTTCCTTTTTACCTCGCCTTATAAGCTTCGGTTGACAAGGAACCGAAGCATATAATGGCGCGGTGAAATGTTTGCAATTTCAGCCAAGTTTTATGCCTCGGTTCAGCTAATACCCGAAGCCAAAGACAGCTATAGGCCTCGGTTCACGCAAAATCGGTGCCAAAGAGTGCTATAGGCCTCGGTCCAACAAGACCCGAAGCCAAAAAGGGACAACATTTTTGAAAAAGCTTTTGTTTAGGGTACGCGAGGCAGAAAGCGGAAGGGGAAAGGTTTTGTCTAGGGTTTAAAATTGGGCAAATATATAATCTTTTTCGCATTTCTCTTCACGAGCCACTGGTTCCCTCTTATCCACGCTGTTGTTTCATCCTCTTCGCGTGGCTCCCGTTGGCATCGTTGTTCTCCACGTCCACCGCCGCTGTTGTGCACGTCCACGCAGTTGTCAACGTCGCTACTGTGCGCGTCTACCGCAAGCCGCCGTCGTTGCTGTGCGCATCCACCGTCGCTGCTGTGCGCGTCCACCTCGTTGCTATGCCGGTCCACCGCAATTTCTGCCACCGCTGCTGTGCGCATCCACCGCAGCTGCCACCGTCGCTGCATTATGCATCCACCTCGCTGCTGTGCCGGTCCACCGCAACTTCCGCCATCGCTGTTGTGCGCGTCCGCCCCCGCTGCTGTGCGCATCCACCGCAAATAAGGAGGGTGTTCAACAGTTGTGGAGATTGAGGTGTGTAAGGAGGAGAAGGAAGAAGATCTCTGAAGAGTATAAGGCATAGAACCACAGACCCCCACTTTCACTCTCGCGCTGCAGCGGTGCACACGTGCTGGAATTCCTTGGTGGAGGAGGCACCTCTGGTTCCGACTCATGTGAAAATGGCTCCGAGGAAGAGCAGGAAACTGTTGGACAAGGAAAAGTGGGATCTGTTGGGTTGTAGAGTGATGAAAGTATTCAGCCTGTATTTTTTTTTTAATTTTAATCAATTTTCTGCCTCGGTTGCAACTATACCTGAAGCAGAAAGTCCAGTTCTGAATTTTTTTAATGCTCATTAGGCCTCGGTTTTTTATAGAACCGAGGCAGTAGCTGTTGAATATGTCTCGGTTTTCAACCGAGGTAAAAGAGTGACTTTTTTGGCCTCGGCTTTATATGCCTCGGTTTTGAAACCGGGGCAGAATAGTAAAATTAACCGCGACCAAATCCCCTGTTTGTACTGGTGTTGTTGTTGTTGTTGTTGTTGTCTTTGTTGTCTTTGTTTTTGTTGTTGTTTTCTTCTCCATGCACCTAAGTGGTATTTATAGGTAGCAAAAGGAGACAAAGGAGTAAATAGTAATAAGAATATAGCCGTTAGTCATAAAAAACATTAACCCTTAAATTAAAGGTCTATAAAAACATGAGTAACAGTAAGTTTTTTATTTTAATTATTTATTTATTTTTTAAATTATATTAAAATATTTCTAACATAAATCACTCAACTTCCACACTTATATGTGATAAGTGTCAAGAATAAGTAAATTTTCCATTTGAGGACATTTATCATGTATCAAGTGGTGTTATTTTGTGTATGAAACAAACCTACTTAGCTTAAGTTAGAAAATAAGGTATTGAGAATTGGGATTTTATGAATTGTAATGATATTTTGCTATTTTACTGTATGAGAGAAAATATCAAATATACAGTTGAGCCAGCTAAGCCATGAAAGTAGAAAGACAAGACAATATATTTTGACTTTCTGGTTGAGCACAACAAATTGAAGTTAAGCGACATGAGGAAACCTTCTTTGCAAAAAAATCTAAAGCACCAATCCATGAGGTTGAGCAACCAAGAAAACCCTCCCAAAGAGGAAAGGTAAAGTGCTAAGCACCAGGGCAAGGGGTTGAGTTGAGAAGGAAACCCACTTATGAAGAAATCCTGTGACTGAGCGTCAAAAGTTAGGCTGAGCACTGCCAAAAAAATCCTATAAATAAAGACCCCAGGTCTTCATTCTAGGCATTAAGTGGAGGCTCAAATATGCAGTAGTAGAGTAGGAATGAGTCTATGAGGCTAGAAAGACTATGTTCTAAATGTAAATACTATATGTCTAGATGCTATTGGATTTGTGTTGCATCATTCTACTCCATGAGTAGCTGATTTCTTTCTGGTGATATCAATGGAGTAGCAATCTTCTTATACTTTCTTTCCATTTAGATGTTTATATTTTTCTTTGATTTGGTTCATGCTTAATACTTGTCTCGGGGTACGCTTTAGAGCATGATCTAGTTGTTGGAAGGTCTTAGGAATGGGATTTCAACAACAGAACTAACTAATTTAAAACCAAATTAAACCAATTACCAGGGATGGAACTGTGTGTTTGGCCCCCAATGTTCTAACTCTTAATGCATGTATTAGGCAAATCTTATGTCAAGGAATTGAGCAAGCTAATTAAGACTTAGATAGGCATGACTAAAGGGGTTTGCATGTTCTTAGCCTTATAGATCATGGAAAGTAATATCTATCACCAAGATTATCTTCAGACATGACGATATATCTAGTTAAGTTGAACAGAAATCTAGAGCCTTGGAATAAGTCTTTAAGATTGAACCTCCGTAAGGTTACTAAGTAATCTTACTACAAGAGGAATCTGCGTAAGGTACATAAAACTTCATCTTGGATCAATTAATTCTACATATCTGAATTGGAAGTATTTGAATGTTGTTGTATTCATTGAATCTATCAAAGTTGTTTGTGAACGATTTGACTAATGTGACTAATAAAAATTAAAATATAGTAGATAAAAAAGTAATACCCAATTGTCCTTGGAGTTAAAAGTAATATGAAATGATATTTAGATTAGTTATAATTAATTTTGAAAATATTTTTGATGATGACAAAAAATATTATTATTATTTATTATTTCAATAAAATAAATATTATAATATAATTAATTTGAAAAATTAATTATTTTATTTTTTTTCTTCTTTATTAACGCAAAAAAAATATATTTGTAATAATAATATTTATTATTTGAATGAAATAAATAATATAATATAATTGATTTCAAAAATTAATTATGTGATGTTCCTGCTAGAACCAACTAAAGGAGATTTGATGGAATCGGGTACAAGACAAAATAGAACCGGTTAAAGAAGAAAAGTTCATGAATTTGGAATCTGAGTATAACAAAAATGGATTTAGATAAATGCATAAAAAACTTATGAATTTTTTTTATGCATGTGGGTGTAGTGTTGTACTTTTGAATAAAATAATCGAAACATATTAGTAAAATGTTAAATATCATTCTCAAATCTCGTCTTTGTAAGCCTTTTTTTTCAGTGTATAGAGTTTTGGGCCTGGCCTTTTCGGAGGCCCAAGGCTAGCCCTACAGTAGGACCCTATACCCTGCAGTGTTCACTCATTTGCTCTTGTATCCCTTCTCAGAAAACAGTTTCCTCTGCTCTCTTGTCCTCTGCTAGGGCACACCAGCCACACGTCTCCGAGCTACCAAGACCTCTTCTTTTCCAAGTAAGTGAACTTCGGGGCTTCTGGTCCGTTCATTTCCTTTTCCTCTCCGTTTAAAACGCGTGGGTCAAGTTGGGGTTAAGTTCTCTGAGCTCGTTTTGTCCCTTTTTTTCCGTGTTTCAGCTCATTCCAGGAGCTGTAGTACCCCTTAGTTCAGATCGGGTTGCTTTTGGTGCTCAATATAGAGGTAAGGGAAGCTAGATTCATCGGTCTTAAATTATTCTTGGCTGTTTTTGGTCGTTGTATGTTTATATGTGTGCATAGTGTGCTTTTGTTGGATGAAATGGAGTTGCATGTGTGTTTGGGAGTGGATCTGGGCGGTTTCCGCCACTGCATGTGGGTTGACAGTGGTGAGCTCTGCTATTCTCGCCCAAGCGAGCTCG
>Ga0214544_1010081_pt1 | contig 14230 bp, 10 predicted proteins | sample CNSS3metaG_FD_160074 | JGI IMG/M metagenome (GOLD analysis project Ga0214544, IMG submission 160074) | Root nodule microbial communities from cowpea collected in UCLA plant growth center, Los Angeles, California, USA - CNSS3 | ecosystem: Host-associated > Plants > Roots > Nodule | place: USA...
TATATATATATACTAGTTCTATCATTTTTTTACTCATTATTTGTCTACCCTAAGTAAGGTTAAAATTAAATTTATTAAGTATCATCTTGTATTTTTATAGTTTAAGAGTGATGTTAATAAGTATTAATATAATTTAAGAGTGATGTTACTAAATATTGTTAACATATTCTCCTATGATCATGTGTTATTTCAATTCATGAATTGTCAATTAAGTACACTTTTATTTTTGTATATGGTTTATGAATCTATTTTTATATTTTTAGAAATTAAATGAAATATAAAAATTTTTCTCCATCTTCTATTTGAGTTGAAAGTCACAATTCCAAAAGTTATGTTATTGTTTAACTATATCGATTATACATATCAATTGTTTGAATATATATATATATATATATATATATATATATATATAATCTTTAACAATTTAATATTTTATTATTGTAATGATCAATATTTTTTTTTCTAGTACTAAGGAGAAAAATGGTTATATTGTTGTGACAATCAATAAGTTATTGGAAGTTGAAAAGTTACAATGGTGAATATGTTGTCCTATCACAAGATAACCAGGTTTGGTTATTCTCATTAAAAGGAAGATAAGGTTGAGAAGTATATTTTCCTCAAGGTGATTTTAGGAATTTTACATTTTTTATATTTGTTCATGAACATAATGATAAATATTTCATTTTTGTAGTCTCTATCGGTGATTTTTTTGTTCGTATTTTTCTATTTGTGTTTTAAATTGATATTGTGTTCATGAGTTCATTTTTAAGAAAAGAATTATGTTTGTAGAAAAAAAATGAGATAGATAACTTATTATCTCCTAGATCATAATCCCAAAGAACGTGGTTTCAAGTCTGCTGCAAAAATATTTTTTGTTAAAAAGGTTTAAGAAACTTTAGAATTAAATAATATCAATGACATGTTGTCTTACGATCAAATAAAGCTTAATAACACTTTTCTTTTTTGCACTAACTTCATTTGGTGGTAAGAGAGTCACAAAAAATAATATTATTTCATTCTCTATTATTAAACTTTAAAGTTTTTGTAGTCTTCCTAATTGTAAGCATTTTTGTAATAATAAACTTAAAATGCTAGCTTCCCTTACCTGGAAAATGCTAGCCAAGGACACTGACACCTAAGCCAATGAGCACCACAACTCCAAGAGTAGATTCGAGAGCTGGAAACACTAGCACAGATTGAATATGTGGTTACCAAGGTGAACCTATGTTAGAACCATGAAAATAGAGATTAGAAAAGAAAAGGTACGGGTTGGGAAGAAACTTAAATGGAGTAAAAAGGACCCGACAAAGATTAACCTTGGTCCTACGTATTCTCATTAAAATGAGAAATTAGGTCTACGTAGTTCTTTATAAAATTGTTTGATTAAATGATTTAATTTTTGAAAGTTGTTCTTTGACATATTTGAAAAGGAGTGTCGTGCGACGCGAGCGGCCGATTAGACACCAAACACATTTTTATAACTTGCTTATTGAAAAAAAGAGTGTCGTGTGACGTGAGCGGTCAATTAAACACCAAAAATAAATTCTAATAATTTTTGCATTTTAAAAGAAAGTGTTGTGCGACGCGAGTGACCAATTAGACACCAAAATAATTTTTATAATTTTTATTTTAAAAAGAAGTGTCATGCGACGCGAATGGTCAATTAGACACTAAAAGAAAAAAAAAAGAAAAAAAATTTAAAATTTTCTTTATTCTTATTTTTATCCTTTTTGAAAATTATTTTAATTTTTATTTCAATTTAAAATATTTTTTTATTTTTGAAAATGATATGATTGAAATGTGAGATTTAATTAAAAAAAGATAAACGAGAAAAAAACAAAAAAAGATACATCGAAACGTGGTGCATAAAAGAGAAACGTAGGGTGCATAAAGTAAATGCGGGGTGCATTAAAGTAAATGAGGGGTGCATAAAGTAAAACGCAGCTTAGCCTAAGGAGAAAATAAGGAGTGGGGTGTGTGCTTAGTGAAAACGCAGGTACATAAAGTAAAATAAAACTTAATGCAAGGGATGTGGGGTTATTACATTGGTGAGTGCATGAAGTAAGTAAATAAACAGAATCCAAATTAAAAGCAAGGGGTGCGCAAACTGAAATATGGAGGTGCATGAAGAAAAAGAATCTGCTACCCTAATTAAAACAGGGGTGGTGCGCGAATGAATTGTGGTGGTGCATGAAGCAAAAATTAAACCTGCTAACCTTAACAAAAAATAGGGTGGTACGCGAATAAATTGTGGTGGTGCGTGAAGCAAAACTTAAACTTGCTAACCTTAATAAAAGAACAGGCATGGTGCGCGAATGAACTGTGGTGGTGCATGAAGAAAAAGATTAAAAAACCCTAAAGCCATATAAAAAAACACAGCATCTGAACTTCAACCCTTAAACTTCATCTCCTTCCTTCCGCAAACGGCCACCACACAAACACCATAGTTGCTCTTGCTCGAGACCCACAACCAGACCACCACCGGCGACGAACGACCAACAACGACGGCAATCCCTAATGTCGTCAATGACGTCACCAATGCCAAAACCTTTTCACATTCATCGCATCATCCCAGAATCCAACACTGGTTCAACCGTGACTCACCATCTCTCTTGCCGCGACCACCACAACAACGTCGATGACCACCGCGAACCAACACACAAGCATTATACACTACCAAAGCCGACATCAGAGTTGTCTCAAACGCTGCAGCACGCTTTGAACGTAGCATCACCCATCATGAATGGTTCCACTCCTCTGTCAAGACTAAAACCCAAAGGTTTCCTCTCCAATACCTTTACTAAATGATTCCAAAATCAACCATGGCTGCCCCACGATTTCCCGGAATGACAATGTTCACTGCCGAATTCTTATTTATTAGCTGCAAATCCATTCCTTTCTATTTCTATTGTGCAACTCTGTTTTTTATTCCAAATGTTGTTGGTTTATCGATTGGTTCTCCTTTGTTGCAATTCTAAATTCAATGATTGAATGAAGATTGTTGCATAGAAGTGGTGCCAAAAGATGAAGAGGATGTTTGATGATGGATTAACGTGTGTCTGGGAACCTCCTAGTGCTTATGCGAACTTAATTAACAGATGGGGTAAGCAGTAGTTGGAGGAAGTTGAGATCGAAGAATAAAAAATCGTTCCCTCCAATCCTCCTAATAGTTTTTATTTTCAATTTTAATTTTTAATTTTTAATTTCTGAATTTATTAATTAATTAAAAACGAAAATATATTTTTTATTATATTAGAAAGACAAAAATTATTTTACTCAACGCTTAAAAACATAAATTCAAAAAACTTTTATTAATTAATTTTTATTATTATTTTTTTTTAACAATTTATTTTTTATCCTTTTTATTTAACATTTATTTTTGAATATATATATATATATTATTTTATTTTATTTTATTTTATTTTTTATTTTTATTTTTAAAATAATGTTATTTGTCCGGACGAAATTAGGTGTTGACAGCTACCCCTCTTTTCTTAGATCTTACTAGATGATACGAAAAATTAGTCATTTTCATATCATCAAAGTAAAATATAAAAAAGACAGAAACACTAATTTCATCCGGGTTCTAAAAAGAAACTACATCCAAATTTAAAGAACTTCGATTAAACCATCTTTTTCATATTCTTGAGTGTTTTGGTGGCATCTGCAACACTAAGCATGTTTGTATAATCAATTAGAATCTGTCTTGATTGATCTTTTACATTGTTCTTGCTCTAAATTGTAAATATGCATTTCTATATTTTTCTCAGTATTCATGTCGACTATTTTTCTAATTCAATAGATTGATTATACCAGTACAGTATCTGTCTAGTAAAATCAATCAGCTAACTTTGTTTTTGATCGGTTGAAAGTATATTGTCCAGAGGTTTTTGCATCCAAATTTGGTGATCGATTTAATTTAATTAAAGATAGTTTTTAGCCTTTAAAGATTGCCTAAATTTTTAACTATCCAATTCAACCCCCCTCCCCTTCTTGGCATTTCAACCATTTTAAAACTTACAAAGTCGAAACCCAAAAATTTAGGAAGCCATTGTTGTTGTTCGGGAGTTTGGAGCCATTGTTCCAATAATTCTTTTAAACTCTTTTGATCAGTTTTGATGATAAATTTATGTCCTAGCAAATAAGGACAAAATTTAGCCAATGTCGCTGTTATTGCATAAAACTCACGAGTGTAGGTAGATTGTCGTTGCATTCTCGTGGACATCTTTTTGGAAAAATATGCAATGGGATGATTCGCCTGACTTAATATCGCAGCAACACCAAAACCAGAAGCGTCAGTTTCTAGAATTAAGGCTTCTGAAAAATTAGGACTTGCCAACATAGGGGTTTTCATAAGAGTTGCCTTCAATTGAGAAAAGGTTGTAGTGGCTACCGCAGACCAAAGAAAAGCATCTTTTTTGAACAAATCAGTCAAAGGTGATGCCAACTGGGCATATTTGTAAACGAATATGCGATAATACCCTGTGATTCTAAGGAACTCGCGTAATTTCTTCAAATTTGTAGGTTGGGGCCAATCACGAATTGCATCCAGCTTTGAAGTATTCATTGCTACTCCTCGTCTAGACACAATATGGCCCAAATAATAAATTTCGGAGACTCCAAAAGTACATTTAGAAAAACGAGCAAACAACTGATGTTGCTGAAGTTATTGTAGAACCACTTCCAAATGATAATGAGCAGGCCACAAAGAATTGTATACGAGGATATCATAAAAAAAGCATAACAAACTTTCGTAAAACGTCCCGAAAAATATCATTCATTAATCCTTGGAACTTAGCCGGATCATTAGTCAATCCGAAGGGCAAGACCAACCATTTGAAATGACCATGGTGAGTGTAAGACCCGAGAAAATTAATTAAATTAATAAATGCAGGTAGTGTGAGCCTTTATGACAATTAATGTTGGCTTGTATGATGTGAAAAAATACTAGCTCAAGTGGTTGAAAGTGCTTAATTGTGCTGAGAGGACTTGGGTTTGAGTCTTAGGTATGTCAAATTGTGTGTTATTTTAAGTGTTTATTATTTTAATATGTTTGATCATGATGAGTGACAATATAATTCTAGATTTATAAGAATTATCATGAAATATGAATTGGTTGAATGGTTGTGCATTGATTTGACATTGGCGGGCCTTCAAAGCTGCCACGCGACTCATCTTCTTTTCGTTGTTTTGGTGATTCTGGGTGATTTTAATCAGAGGGAAATGTAACTCTAACTATGAGTGAATACTAGATGAAATTGGTTGATTGAATTCTGCAACGATTTAAGGTAATTGAGTAAATAACGATAATGATACATTTTTAAGGTCTAGAAGAGATTGGAATATTGTGTCTAAGATTAATGGATTCAGAATTATCCTAAGGAAACTGTTATTACATAATTACGTTAGTATTAGACCCCTTTGGCAGCTTGATTGACGGTGGGATCGTGGGGATATTCAGAGAGATGAATTTTGGGGTTTCTTGGGGTCTTTGCACGTGCTTGAAATTCTGGGAATTTCCAAAATACTATGCATTGCCTGGCAGTACAGATTGAGCTGCCAAGTGCCAGCACAGAATAAGAAACTTGTGTGGTTGTGAAGGAAATTAAGGTTTGGGGTTTTTCGTGGTTATTTATTTTAGGATGGTGAATCATGAGGCCACTGGATCAAGGGTGAGTGAATTGAAAACACCTAAGTTATATGTAAACTATGATTGGATTGCACTTGGGAATAGGTTAAAGTGTGAGAATAACTCCTAATGGAAAAACCATAAGTGTATTGTCACCGTTAGGCAATAGAGTTGCGGATTCTAGAGTATGGACCACAGAGATGGTTGTATCAACCAACTTCAACTAGAGGATGCAATTGTCATAATGGAGCAATGGGTGGAAAAATTTTACAAGAGACTCAAACCAGTACTGCGCAAGTACTGATACAGCGTTTGGCGGTGGTGTTTGACCGTCAGGCGATAGTTGCCAAATTAGTGAGGTATAGGAACAAGGGGCACCTAGCGGTGAAGATCGCCCTGCCAGGCGATACATGTAGGTCAGTGGCATTTGAGGCGCTTGGCGCCTGGCGGCAGATGTGTTCTCGCTATGCGGTCTGAACACAATTTCATCTGGCGGCTCTAGAACAGCACTAGGCGATATTACAGGATTAGCAGACTTGTTTGTTTTGGATGTTCATGGTCTACAAGGCTTTGGGGATACCTTAAAGGTGGGCTTGCTGGAGTGTTCCTTTAATTGTGGCTCAAAACATATCTCTTGAGTTGTGGCTCGGGATAGGGGTTAAACACATGGCATTCCTTGAATTGTGACTCAGAATGCCATCTCTTGAGTTATGGCTCGGGATGACGGATGAACACGAGGAACTCTTGAGTTGTGGCTAGGGTTGGCAAGTGTTGCTGGTGTGAGTGTGCGAGGTATGGCTCGTACAGATGGGTCTAGATAGATTACCCTCCTTATGAACTATGTTCATATTGGGAACTCCACCTAATGTTACGGAGTGTGGTCTGTAGTAGGTTTCCCGCACGTGATCTACAAGTTGTGGCTTGTAGGTGTGGCAGCAAGACATCTTAATATTCATCTAAAGACATAGATCATGGATGACATGGTGGTGGCCATGTGGTGTGGAATCAAAGGATAAGAGTTCTATTGATGTGTATGTGTATTTGAACTGTATGTATATATATGCTTTATACTGTTAGCTCACCCTATATGCTTGTGTTTGGCGATGATCGTGTATTGCATTACACGTGAACAGATGATGTTGCAGGTGGATTTGGTGAGACATAGAGTCGGAGCGGGGCTAGACTGAGAAAAAAGTTTTATCAAGAGTTTTTATTAATTTATGGTTTTTAAAGACTTTGTAATCGTTTAAATTATTGAACTTGGCTATTATATTTTGAGTTTTATAAATTTTGGATTTTGAGTTATTTTACAACGTAATAAAGTCTTAAATTTTTGCATTTTTGGAAAATGGAGTTATAATAAATGTCGTTTGTCTTTTATTTCTTTATTATATTATTTAAATTTGTAATATTTGGTCGGGATGTTACAGTGAGTCCAAAAAGCAGTTTTGTGTTTATCTGCAAGTTCTAGCAAGATTTAGTGGTACCCAGAACATAGATCCAATTTCGAAAAGATTGAAGCACCAAATAATTCGTCAATCGATTCATCCACAGTATGTACAGGGAAACTACCTTTAATAGTTATGGCATTCAACGTACGAAAATTAGTACACACACGCCATGAACCATTTTTCTTCTTAACAAGAATGATAGGAGAAGAAAATGGGCTCTTACTTGGTTGAATAATGCCCTCATTAAACATGGTTGCCACCAATTTCTCGATTTCTTCCTTTTGCTTGTAAGGGTAAAGGAAAACCTTCAATTAAAGGAATAGAATGATCGTGTGAACGACGAGGAGGTAAAGAAGTAACACAGAGGCATAATTCCTTAGTAACACCGCCAATTGAGGGTTGATGTCTTCCGGCAAGTCAGGTAAATGAAGAACCACATTATTAGTATCCACCATTTGCATGGTATAAACTTCTGCAATTGCCTTAGTCTTGACCATTCTTCTAACATGATGCAAATGAGCTTGCATTGGAATATGGTCCACATCCCTTTGAGGTGTGACAAACTTATCATTATGCAAGAATTTCCAATTCAATGATGCATAATCTGCGACATGGGGTCCAATCGTCTTCAACCAATTAGCTCCAAGAATAAGATCAAGTCCAGAAATAGGAAGAAGATACACGGGTAATTGAAACAGATTCCCCTGTGCGTGTAGAACTAATTTCTGAACCAATCTCCTTCAGCGGCCATGTAATTACCGTTCCCCACCATGACTTTAAACGAAGGAGCGGGTTCCACAGGGAGCTTCAAAAATTTTGCAATACGAGGTTGCAGAAAGTTATCAAAGCTACCCCATCTATCAAAACCGTAATAGGTAATTTATCTAACATAAGTTAGAAATCGAATTGTACCTACATCAATACCGCCTTTAAGCGCATTTAGAGAAAGATGATGGTCCTCGATAAGTGGTTCTTCAATGAGGACGGATTGGCCAGTATCGGGAGAGTCCTTGTCTCCTTCCATGGAGGATTCCTCCAATTGCAAGAACGGAAACCGTCTATTGTGACACTTGTGATTGAACGAAAACTTTTCATCACAAAAGTAACATAATCCCTTGTCTCGACGGAGTTGCATTTCCGCTAGCCTAATTTTTTTGACAGTTGGGTCTTTTAATGGTGGAGTATTAGGAGTCGACAAAAGGGGTGGAAGGGTCGATTTGGTGAGGGTTTTAACTAGTTGATAAGAAGTAGTATGAGCAGACCCATATACAGGGGAATAACGACGAATAGATGGGGTACTAGATTTAGGCACCGTAATATATCTTTCCTCATATAGTTTGGCTAACGCCACCGCCCGTAGCAACGATAATGGGGATTGAGAAACCACATCACAACGAATTTCAACCTGTAAGCCACTCAGAAAGCAATTCAGCAAAGCATCATCTTGTAAGCCCGAACTTCGATTAGCAAGAGTCATGAACTTCAAATAATATTCGGAAACAGTAGTAGTTTGTTGTAATTTGAACAACTTCACCATGGGACAATCAAAGGGAGACGGCCCAAACTGTGATTCTAATGTTGTTGTCAATGCTGCCCAAGTATTAACTGCATACAAACGTTGCAACATCTGAACCTAAGGAATGACCTCATTCTCAAAATGAATTACAGCAATATCTACTCTATCCAAATCTAGCATGTGGTGATAATAAAGTTTTAAAAGAACTAGTAATGTCCTGAGAAAGGAAACGATACACCACAAAAGAAAATAGAATGTCTCTGTAATTGTAGTATTAAAGCTCTAAACAGCAATTCAAGAGTTCGACAATAACCACAGAAAAGCATAACCTGGTCAAGAGAAAAAGGAAATTGTCAAGGTAGGAAACGAAGGGAATTCATGAGAGAAAAGTTGAGAAGATTTCAAAATAAGGATCATACCACACACATGTCTGATCTGAACGCACAAAATCCTTCAAATGCACATTCTCTCTCCTTTGCCTCATGCTTTTCCTTCTGCCCTTCATTTGCTGGTCATCTTCCACGTGGCTTGGCTTGGCTGCAAAACTAACTTTCCTTCCTTATCCATCTCATTAATATTTCCCGTGCGTGTTACACTCCATTACAAAATTGTTATGCGGAAAGATTCTTTGCTGAATGCTTCATCAAGTCAAGAGTGCTTGCAATAGGGTGGTTCGTGCTAAGAGGGACCTAAGACCATCGGCGTAAATGAGAGAGTTGTATATACCGCCAATGGATCGAATAAAGAGCTTGAAAGGTTAAATTGTCATTAAAGTCAATTCCCTTTCACTCGAGTTGTGAAGAGCCATCGCAAGATCCTGAAACTGAGGAGGTGAAACTTCTAAAAGCAGAGGTGGAAAGGTTGAAAGAGAAGAAAAGGTGAAATTGGGACTGTCCAAGCATCAAAGGTTGAAGTTTTTCTTTGAACTTTCAGGAAAAATTTATCCAGACTTGGTGAAGGTGTTTTTCACCAACTTGAAGTTCAAAAATGATGTGCTGCTATCAAGTATCAAAGGTGTTCCACATGGAGATCAACAAAAAAGCTTGGAAAGATGTGACCGGACTCAAATCAATGGATGTGCAAGTAAGAAAAGGTGAAACTGGGACTGTCCAAGAATTCAACAAGGTCCAATACTATGGTTAATGCTTGAGGAATCCTGCTGCTGAGTTCAAGCACTTTCATGTCAGTGGACTCAAGATGGATCAAAGGTTTCTTGTTATGATTGTTACAAAAATCATAGTTCCACGTAGGAGTCATCGACTCCCAGAACTGAAGATGGGACATGTGCACATAGTAATAATATGCAAGGAAATGTGATTGCACTTGTCACTTTTTCCTTGTATGGCCTGTCTCAGGATTAAACTCCGTCTAAAGACAACTACCAGGAATCAGATCAAACCTCGTTTTCGATGCCCGTGACCACCACCAGCTTACCAACTAATGTTCAAGGGTTGATACCCATATATTTGGCAAGAGGGAATAAGAATGAAGCGTCTATACAGCTCAAAGCACTGCATGAAATGCATGGTAGTTCCCAGACAAGAGCTCGATCTCATACAGATATGCAAGTCGTATCAAGTCGTATCCACAGAAGTTGATTAAGGAAGAATAGGGTTTCTTTATTGATTGATTTTGAACGATCGTGATGATAAAACAAGTATATATATTAATTATGTATTCTGAAATAACTGAGGAAAACTAAGTATCGTTAGTGGTGATTTTTAAGAATGAAGCGTTCATACAGCCCAGAATAAGAATGAAGCGTCTATACAACTCAAAGCAATGCATGAAATGCATGGTAGTGGATCCCAGACAAGAGCTCGACCTCATACAGATATACAAGTGGTATCTACAGAAGTTGATAAAGGAAGAAGAGGGTTTCTTTATTGATTAACTTTTAATTTTGAACAATCGTGATGATAAAACTAGTACTATATTAATTATGTATTCAGAAATAATTGAGGAAAACTAAGTAACGTTAGTGGTGATTTTTAATTGTCATTTCATGAAATATTGTTTGGATTAAAATAATTAGATAGGAACTAAGGAAGACGCATGACAAATATTCAAAATGCTCCAAAAAGGCACAAATTGGCTTAACAAGTCATTAATGGAAGCCACTTTCGATATAATGATTTTTACAACAGAAACACTCCAAGGCAAAACTTTAAAACTGAGAATTACAAAACAAAACCTTTCAACAAAGTAAATTCCCTGTCATTTCCAAAACAACGAGTGATAAAAACAAAGAAACACGTTGCCATATTTCAATGCACATATTTAGAAACATAAAAAAGAGAGTTCACGAGTTGGGTATTTTTATCTTTACAAATATTTGATCAACAGCCATATGACGACAACCAAAACCACTATACCGATCACTGATAGAAGCATGCACAAGCAGGAGCAACCACCCTTGGTACGTTTGTTCAAAACTGCCAAGTTCTTTTGAACTCGCTGTTTACAAATCATAAACTCGAAAGGTCAGTTGCAAGCTACTTCATTTCTACATTATCTCAAATTAAGAGCTAAAACAATGGGGAGAGTTAACAAGTAACTACTTTTTAAATAAATGCACCAGAAATACCTATATTAACATATGGAAATATCATTCATTTATTTTCACATACTTTTGCTTTCTATGCCAGGTGTCAAATATAAATTTGAAACTTCCAAATTAAAGTGTTAATGATAGGTAAAGGAAATGCAAATATATTTAAAAAAATTTACTAAATATTGTTATACAAAAATAATTATCTCCAAATAAAAACGTAACATTATGAGCAGAAATCCCCACAGATCTATAATTGACAGTGTATAATGATGAAAGTATATTCATCCCAAATAAGTATGATTTTATAGCTAAACCACTACCACAAAAAAGAAAGACCAAATAATATGTGTGCCTGTGTCGTGTACTTGAAAGGAGGTTAAATTGATTCACTTTCAAAATAACAATTTAAAGATAATATACCTATCAAAATGAAGGAATTTATAGACTGAAAAAGATAAGTAGATAATTGAAGTATCACATGATTCCACCAAATCGTGCATGTTGTAAATCCAAGCCATAAATTCAACTTTCTTGCGCTTAAAAACATGTTATGTATAGAAGTTATAGTGAGAGTGTTACCCTCAGCCGAGAATCTGTAACATCTACATGTTCGTCTAAGTCATCCTAGCAAAAGAAGAGAAAGGATTAGATTTCATAACTTATAGGAGATGGACTAAAAGGAGCAAAGAAACACATGGGGGAACATACAATGAGTCTAGTGTGTAGATCCAGCTCTTCATTCACTGCCAACGCAATATGTTTAGTACTGATTACAGTCTCCTCCAATTTCTCAAGGCCATCGTCTTGTTCTGCGTGAATAGCACATTTCCAAATTAATATAAAAAAAAAAAAAAGCAGACTACAATTAATATTTTTAAATTTCAAACAATTCAAAGTGACCTTTCATAATTTGCCGTTGAAGACCAACTAGTCCACTGTTGTCCAGCCCAACAGTTCTGCTCATTGCATCTGATTTTATTTCTGGCCCAAGCAAACTATCCCTATTTGCAAAGTTTGACATGTTTAATGTTGAAGCCATTTGGTTAACTTTAGTCCTCAAGTTTCCAAGCATATCCTTGCGACGATTCATCTCCTTCTCAGTTCTGTGCATTATTGACAAGGAAACACTTCAATAACAAGCATGCAATTTAACATAAAATAGATAGTCAAGATCAGAAGGTTTCAAAACATTTATTTCAAAATACACAGTATCACATGACTACAACCCAATAGTGTTCCAGGTCACTATGCTCTGCCATAACACCATGAACTTTTCCTAATCAGCACAGGAAACAACTAAACACTCACTTCGCAGGGACCTTTGACAAAAGAGATTGCAAGCTATCAAGCCTGGTCCCTAATATCGTGATCTTCCTTCTTGTAGCAGATGCATGCCGCTGGGTTTCGGGTCCAGATGCAGGAAATGAACTACGTTCAGCAATCATGCCAGTGATATCATCAGCAAGTTTTACAGCTTCATTATATTCTTTCATCCAAGTGTCTGAAGAAGATGCCATTTGCCTGAAAATAAGATGCAAAAGGAAGAAACCCAAACTCAGAACCAAGGTACGGACATTTCTCATTTTATAGAAGAAATAATCTATAGAAGTCCTATCTTCCTATCTAACAGATTTTACATTAGATTTTACAGCATAAATAATACAAGAAATAAAAAATCATGTAAAATCAATAATGCTGTAAGTTGAGAAATCTTCAAGTAGAGTTCGACTTGATAAATAATTTTCCAGTCTTCACGATTAATATGAGATAAATTTTACCAGGTTAGAGAAATTCTTAAAACACAGATTCATATAAGTAGCTATGACACAATGACCCCCACTTATGATAATTTAACATCCCACATCCTACTAACTACTCTGGTACCTCAAGAACAAGCTGTGACAGCCATATGATAGTGCAAGAGAATCATGATAATAAAGATACAGACAGATTAAGTCACAATGGTATTCTACATTATTACACGGTGCTTCATGAAGTTACTCCATCCTCCCTCAATAATTATGTCAGCCTTCTAACAAAAGAGGAAGAGACTGATCAGTCAAGGTTACCTCTACAAATGAACCAAGTCTCGTTCAAGTGCAACAAAACTTAATGGATCACTCATAATGAGCTAAGCTAAAGAACCCTTCTGCTTTATGACAAAAACTAACCATTGAAGCTTTCTGCCCGCAAAAAGTTCCATAACATATTAGAAAATGGAAAAAGGTTTTCCTAATCAAAATAGGAAACTATATGGTCAGCTAATGTCATGATGAAGGATCAGAATATGTGTCAACAACATTGTTCTATATAGACGGAGAACTTCCGAAGCATGGATACAGACTCAAAGAGACATCCATAATTTCCAAAATATAGGATACAGCAACACAAATACACACAAACTGACAATTATTATGAATTAGTTAAATTGACAATCAAGAGAATATTCAAAATCATATATTAAAAAGTTAGTCAAATATAACAATCTGCACACATTATTTTCTGATACAAAATTGGATATAATTCTTCCATCTAAAATCCAAAAAGTGAAAAGAGGATATAATTCGTTTAAGATAGTTAACCCTCTTGTATATTACCATCATTGAAAAATACACCCTCTAGGTAAGATTCATCTAAATAAAAATTTTAATAGAGAAGGAGAAACGCAATATGTAAATTTGAAATTTGAAATACACGGTTTGTTTGTTTAAAGAAGGAATAGAAAACTTACACAATAAGTTTCTTACTTTCTAGCTGCTTAAAAGATCATTGCTTCTACCCTCACTCTAACCCTTTATTTTTATAATACAATGGTCTACCAAAAAACTCACATTTAACTATTAAATTAAGAGAAAATGAAGGTGAAAATAAGTAACTCTCATAGACATACACTTTAAATAACTTGATCCCTCTTTAATAAATCAGTCCAAGAATCTCCAAATTCAAAATGTCCAATCCTGATGGATGAGTAAAGGAGGTGTTCAAATCTCACATCCAACATATATATATATATATATATATATATATATATATATATATATATATATATATATATATATATATATATATATATATATATA